>JGI24707J26582_10002260_pt1 | contig 14661 bp, 12 predicted proteins | sample BioPla1DNA1_FD_26582 | JGI IMG/M metagenome (IMG submission 26582) | reverse complement strand
TAATTTCAATCCACGCACCCGTATGGGGTGCGACGTTCCTCCTAATGCGACCTCTGCTATCTTCTGGTTATTTCAATCCACGCACCCGTATGGGGTGCGACCAAATATTCAATCTGATCATGCTTATCTTTTCCAATTTCAATCCACGCACCCGTATGGGGTGCGACGGTTCTGCAAGAAGAAAACAAACGCTTGAAGCGTATTTCAATCCACGCACCCGTATGGGGTGCGACCGCAAAAGAATTGGCAGAACTCGATTTTAATTTAATTTCAATCCACGCACCCGTATGGGGTGCGACCTTTCAAATCGTTCATCCGAGACTTCATAACTTATTTCAATCCACGCACCCGTATGGGGTGCGACTTTGATAGCTTGTGCCAAATTTTGCAGCAATGCTAATTTCAATCCACGCACCCGTATGGGGTGCGACATCTCGTGTGCCTTCAAATACTTCACCACTTTTATTTCAATCCACGCACCCGTATGGGGTGCGACGTGTTAGTGTTAGCATGATTGTGCTCCTTATTATAATTTCAATCCACGCACCCGTATGGGGTGCGACTTTTTTAACTATTTCAAATTTGTAAGTGTTAAACATTTCAATCCACGCACCCGTATGGGGTGCGACATCGTGATAGTTAGTAAAGCAACGGTTGTTATATATTTCAATCCACGCACCCGTATGGGGTGCGACGGTTAATCTCTTCCACCATCGGGTCAATGTATTTATTTCAATCCACGCACCCGTATGGGGTGCGACCTCTATTCAAAAAGGATTGCATGGCGCAGAAGCTATTTCAATCCACGCACCCGTATGGGGTGCGACCCGTTTAAAAGCCGCTAAGGCATTAGGGCTGACTATTTCAATCCACGCACCCGTATGGGGTGCGACTATCTATACGAAAGTCATTTAGGCGATTATTATATAATTTCAATCCACGCACCCGTATGGGGTGCGACCCAGATTTGGCGCCATCAATACGAATGCCTATCTTATTTCAATCCACGCACCCGTATGGGGTGCGACTATCAAGTTCATTTTTTAAGTCTAGGTAACAATCTATTTCAATCCACGCACCCGTATGGGGTGCGACGGGTCAAGAACGACAATTGTTTGAAATCGATACTATTTCAATCCACGCACCCGTATGGGGTGCGACCTCGTTCTCCTGCGGTTCTTGAACCGTTGTTATCATTTCAATCCACGCACCCGTATGGGGTGCGACGTATTGGTGCCAAACTGCAATCGTACTGTCGACATATTTCAATCCACGCACCCGTATGGGGTGCGACCGTAATTCAGCTAAACCGTCGCCTGCTTTTTTCTATTTCAATCCACGCACCCGTATGGGGTGCGACGGTAAGCTTTGTGTAATCCCTTGGATCAATGATTATTTCAATCCACGCACCCGTATGGGGTGCGACAGCAACTTTTGTTATTTACGACATGACGAAAGAGGAATTTCAATCCACGCACCCGTATGGGGTGCGACTTTTTACACTTGTACCATGGACATAATTACCAACTAATTTCAATCCACGCACCCGTATGGGGTGCGACGGTGCGATATTGCACCGTTTATGCCATAAATGATTATTATGATAAAAAATTATTCTAATAAATAAAATCATTTATAGTACTATTTTACCTTTTTTAAGCGCGAGTGTCCCAACTTTTTTTGTGTGACCTCGTTTCGCCTATAAATTACAGGAGTAGGACTCCAGCATCAGGGTCATAACTATTATCACGCCCAATTGTTTCTACTCGATTTTGCCAGTTCTTTCCTAATAGGTAAAATCGAATACTATCATATTCTTGATCTATAATCGATACTAATTCGTTCTTTATTTCTACAAATTCTGCAGGAGTTACAGAACACTCAAAAACAGAATTTTGAACACGCTGTCCATAATCCACACATAATTTTGAAACTTTCCGAAGACGCTTACGTCCCTCTACACTCTCTGTATTCACATCATAAGTTACTAAAACCATCATTATAAGATCACTCCTAAATCAAAAATGGGGGATAAGAATCTAATTCTCCTCGTATTGTCTTAGCCATTAATTGCGCTTGAACATAAGGAAGTAACATTAATTTCACTTTTTCCCTTGTAAATGGATGCTCAACTTCAGTATGTTTTCGCTTTTGCCAAGCTTCAATGAAAATTGCTCTTCCCTTTTCTGTTAGAATCACACTCCCATTTTCCTTAATATCAAAATGCTTTTTAGCCAATTGACCTTTATTAATTAAAGAAAATACAAAACGATCAACAATATATGAACGGAATTCTTCAACCAAATCTAAAGCCAAACTTGCACGGCCTGGTCTATCTGTATGATAAAAGCCAACATATGAATCTAACCCTACAGACTCAAGAGCAGATTGACATTCATAAGTAAGCAAACTATAACCAAATGATAATAATGCGTTTATACAATCTAAGGGTGGTCTACGAGTTCGTCCGTTAAATTTAAAAGTATCTTTATCATTCAATACCAAATCATTAAAAGCACGAAAATACTGATTAGCAGCTTGCCCCTCTATTCCCAACAATTCATCTTTATCTTGGGATATCGGAATTTTTTCCAAAGCCCATACTAGTTCGGTATTGATTTCTTCAAATAGTTGTTTATCAACCTTATCGCGGTGATCACGCTTAAATCTGATTAAATATTTTCTCGAATTAGAAACTTTTGCTAAAATAAAACGTTTGGCGAACTCCAATGCTTCATCTTTGTCAGCTATACGATAATGTTCTCTTCGCAATAGTACATTTCCGTTAGTTGGACCGATAAAACGTCCACAAAAACGTCCTTGTGGAGTATGAAATGAAAGGTTAATTTGATTCTGTGCACAAAGTTCAATAAGAGATGGAGAAGCTCCTAAATAAGAAAAGCATACGATTCCATCAATAATACGATATGGAAACCGACTAACAATTTTTCCATCTTGTTTTATAACAATATTGTCTCTTTCACGAGTTAAATAAAAATTATCTTGAGTTAGATACAAAGTGTTTAATAATTTCTTCATATGCTCTCCTCATTCAATACAGATTGCTTAATATAATTATCAATATTACGTTTCTTTTTGCTCAATCTTGGCATACAAAAATCTACTAAAGAACACATTGAACAATTTTTGAAGTACTCAGCTTTTTCAATTTTTCTCAAACTATAATAGTTGTGCATCTGCTCGGCTAAATCATAAACCTGTCGGCGGAGTTGAGATGTAATTTCAATTTCTTTTTTCTGATTAACGCTATGATAGTAAAGATTTCCTTTATCAATACGACATCCTAAAGTTTCTTCTAAACATATAGTTTGTGCTACCAATTGTACTACATCACGCAAGTCTTTTTTAGGTTTTCCTCGTTTATATTCAACAATTCTTGGAATCCAATTTCCCTGCTTTCCCTCCAACTTTACACCAAAATCATCTTTATAAAATTCAACAACATCTAGTATGCCATAAAGTCCTAATGTACTAGACGAAACATGCATAGCTCTTGAAACAATAATATCCTTTCGCTTTTCTTTAATATAAGGATTATCTGCCTTTTGATGTAAAATTTGTCCGTGAGCTGTTGCCTCATTGTCAGCCCAAATTTGTTCAATATGGATTAATCCCCATTGTCTTTTACAAAATTGAAAATGTTGTATACCTGATAGCATGAGATAATCATTTTCGTCATAGACCATATTACAATCCTTCTAAAATCTCAACCTTCAATCCTTTTTCTTGATAAGTTGCTAACTTTTCTCTATTAAGATGGATACTATAATCTTCATAATTGTCTTTATCTTGTTTTTCTTTGTCATATTCTAATAAATCAAAGACACGCGCACTAGACACATTTCCTAATTTACTTGAATGTGTAAACCAAAAGACTTCTCTAATGCGCATTGAACCTTCAGGACGTGCAGCCGAAGCATCATTTTCAAAAAGACTAATTAAAGATTCTTTGATTATTTGAGCATCAGATTCACTAAATCCTGTTTTTTCAGCAAAGTTAGGATTAATAGATCCTTTAATGACATAGACCCCATAATCTACAAAATGTTTAGTCCCCATAGTATCTGAAGAACGACCGCTTTCACTTTTAGCTTCCATACCATTGGTACTTCGCGTAATTTGTAAAGTTGAAATCACAACTGGATCTAAAGATTTTGCCATGCTAATAGAAATAGGACCTCGAACACCAATAGATTTTTTTAAATATGTGAAGACTTGACCAAAAGATCGAACGTCTAACCACATTTTATTAGCCTGTTCTTCTATTTCTTCATCAGATGTGCTTTTTGTAAAGTGATTTGAAAATCGTTTTTCTAATGACTTGAACTCATCCTCGATTCTATCACCAGATTGAACAAATATTGAATATCCCATATCTTGCATTCGGTTACGAATTTTACGTTTGATTGCTACATCACTTATTACCCCAAAACCTTTAGCATCTGTTCTTGGCATATTACCTGAAAGTGGATCTCCATTCGGATTAGCTTCATTAACCTCAACAGTTACCATAAAATCAATTTTGTTCTCCAACATATTCTACTCCTCACTTTCTTTATTTTGTTTTGTGTAAAAATATTTCTTCTCAGCATAATAACCAAAAATAAATTTGTAGTCTAGAGGCTGATTAAAATCTTTTGTCATAAATTTAGATGATAGTAACTCAATAACCTCACGTCTTTCATTATTCAATTTATTGAAGATTCCAGGACGATTTAATTTTAAAGCTTCTTCATAGGGTTTAACCTTATTTTCTAAATGATTCATCATTTTAGCAGGTTGCCCTGTGTAAGCAGTCCAGTAACGTTCAGCATTCGTAACTCGCTCTTGGCTATCACCATCAATTTTATATCTTTGAGTTTCTAATAATTCATATATAGCTAAAAGACGACCAAAAAGATAATCTCTATCTTGAATCTCATGATTTAACATAGGTGAAAAATTCCTTCCATTCTGTTTATGTAATATAGCTAAACTAACTTGTTGTACTTGGTACCAGTGATTAGGATATTTATACCTTTGTTTAAGGTTACTCTCCAATTTTTTAACAATAGCAAGTGGAATTTCTTGCCCATCTAGAAGCGCAGTTACCAATTGTTGATATTGTACACTACGAAAACTATCATTGTCGATTTCTAAAAAGCGTTCTCTATCAACGCCATAAGTTACCTTAATTATTTCATCAAAACTTGGAGTTTTAAGGTAGTACCCTCCTCCTTTTTTAGAAAATTCCCAACTATAATCATTTTGCCAGCTATTCAAATTTTCTAACAATCTAGAAGCAGCAATCTCTCTATAATATTTAAGAGAAATACGACCATTACTAGTCTTATTAATAATAGCTACATAGTAATTGGAATCATTATTAAATTGTTTAACGCCTCTAACAAAAGAATTACTAATTTGTCGATTAGTCTCTCCAATATAAAAAGGTACTGATTTCCTTTCTGTTATCACGGTAGACGGTATTGTACTCCACTCATCAACTTCTTCAATTATTGGAATTGTTATATCTAGTTGACTGTCATTCGTTAAATCATCATCAAACCAGTTAACAAGATACTGAGCCCCTCCAAGCCATGTATTAGTATGGTCATTTTCTAATAAAAATTTCAACATTAAATGGATTTTTTCAGATGTTTTTGTACCTACTGTAAAAACATCCTCTCTTTCCTTAAAACGTCCCTTGTACATCTCAGTATTATTACTAACCGAAATTAGTTTGGCATTTCCTAATAAACCTCTGTGTTTTGTAGCTAAGGGTTCCTTGCGTCCACTAATATTACAAACTACCATTTGTCCTTCTAAAGTATCAACATATTTGATGTAATCTTCATGTAAAGCTTTATAATTAGTGACCGATATTGTACTTTGATCAATGAAATTGTCAACAGCAAACTCAATAAAGCAGCTAGAAAGATCTAAGGTTTTCTTACCATTAACAACCTTTAAATTTTCTTGTTTAACCTCTTCACCAAACAAAGAGTGTAAAATCAAGGACAAAAAATCAGACCGTAAGATAAATTTCTGAATTAGAGATAAATACGCTTTTACCTGTTCATCTTGGCATGATTGTATCCAATTTTTAAGTTGATTGTGATAACTATCATACTGCGACTGATTTTTATCAAAAACATAATAAGATAGCTTATCTACTAGCGGATGAGGAGCCGGATCTTTTCCTGATCTTGCCATTGAATCAAAAGTTACTGGATAAATAATAATTTCTCCGTCTGATAAAAAATCTGCTTTAATAAAATTTCCTTTTTTATCCAAAGAAATTGAAATGATATTTTTACCATTAGATTTTAGGCTAGAATGATAAATCGGTAGTAGTCTATTCTTTTCTTGAGATTGACTATCAACTAAATCTGCTTTTTCTGCTGACTCATAAGCATGTAAAAGTGAAGCAAAAAAATCCATTAGTTACCTCCCTCTTCTTTAAGTTTATCCAATTGATATTGTTCGTATTCTTCATCAACTGCTTTTAACTTGCCAGGTACCTTAAAAGCATATTTTGATAATTGATTAACAATTTCACATTGATCTTGATTTTTAAATTTCACAATTCCATTGTCCATAGTAGTTTGTGTAAAATACGATTTTAACGGCTGATTTTTATCTGTGGGATACGAAAACGAGTGGAACATAATGCCTAAATCAATATTCTGATGTTTATAATAAGACTCAGTAGATTCATACTCTTCTTGACTAATTTCATCTACCAAGCCAAGACACTCTCGTGTTCCTAAAAAAATATCACGACGTCCACCTTTTTTTATAGAGCGAGCCATAATTGCTTCATGTTTATTTGGTAAACGGTCTTTACTCAAATCAGGTCGGTTATCATTCCAAATAAAGTGAAATTTTACTAAATATTCAACATCACTCAAATAAGATACATAACTCAAATCCGCCTTATAATTTTTCAATAAAGCACGAACACCATGTAATTCCGTTTGAATCTGATTAACAACTTTCACCTCTGTCACAACATTAGTAATAGTAGGTTTATAATAAACAGCATCTACTATACCTTGTAATGCTTGGCGTGTTGGAACAGGATACGAACTCCTCTCACCCCCGCCTTTTGTAGCAGGATTCGTAAAAAGAGCTAAATCGCCTCGTATCCTCATATAAAAATTTCGTGACCTAAACACTAAAAAAACCTCCTTCTCTGCTCTCAAGAAATCAAAAACAAAACACAACAGTCAAAACTTCGACAAGCAATTTATCGATTATTCTTCTGATAACAAATTTATTATAACATTTTCTTTCTAAGTAAGATAATAAATACAAAAAGCATTGTAAAGCGATATTCATTTTTTATTGTAGTTATCAGATTACAGGTAATACTATGTGGATTGAAATTCAACTTTTTTTTGTTACACTTATCAGGTCATAGGTAATACTATGTGGATTGAAATTAAGTTAAATAATAAATTATTAACTTTTTGCAGGTAGCCCAATCTTCATCTAAAAGATTAGGCTACCTGCTTCTTTTTTGATTCCTTCAACACCATCATAATATTCTTCTTGTAAAATCATAATTTGATTATTTAAGTACGCTCGAGTTGCTTTCAAACGTTCATCGCCTTCTCTAAGGTTCACTGTATATGGTTGCAGCATAGCCAATATATTTTTTATTTTCAGTAACTCTTCTCCCTTCGGATATGGATTAGTTTCTAATTCTGTCTCCAATAATCTTAACTTTTCTCTCGCTTTCCCATATGATACCAAAACACCAATACTCTCATCATTAATGAGATTCATCTTCTGACCAGCTTTCTTAAAAGACTGTCTTAGCGAACCGCACAATTTAGGACCAACAAATTTATTCTGACTTAAATAATCAAAGACTGACTCACCGTCACTTAGAGGATAGTCCATTTTATTCTGATTTTTAGAATAATATTTCTCAAAAAAAGCAGTATTTAATTCTGAAATATTATCTAAAGAAGTATTTTGAAACAAAATCAACTCAGTTGCATCCTTTTTAGTTCTTATTTCCTTTAAGTGTGAAAGGTTTTCATCTTCAGAATTAAGATTAACTAAAGTAACTTGTCCGAGTTTCTTTTTCCCCTCACGATTACATCTACCAGCTGCTTGAACAATTGAGTCAATGCCTGCATAAGATCGTATAACATGATCAAAATCTACATCTACTCCCGCTTCAATCAACTGGGTACTAATACAAATTAATGGCATGTCACTATTTAGCTTATCTTTAATTTCTTCAATAATATCTAATCTATGTTGCGGACACATATTGGTAGATAATTGATAAATAGGCAGTTCGGTTTTTTCAATCAATAAATGATACAACTTACTTACCGTAGTTTTTGTATTAACTATGACTAAAATCGATTCTTGTTTTTCAAGAATATATTCAGATAGTTCTACTAAACTTGTTTTAGCATCTGATTCATCAAATTTTTGGAGTATCGTCCTCGTAAAAACTTTTCTCTCTTCATCGGAAATTGTTACTAAATCTACCGGTTCTGCATTTTTCCCACCATAAACTAACTGATGTTTAATTGCTTTTGAATCATAAACAGGTTGAGTTGCTGTACACAGTACTACAGTTGTATTCATAATGCTAGTAATAAAATTCATACTCAAATTAAAAATGCTGGTCACCTCAATAGGAAGTGACTGAATTTCATCTAGTATCACAACACTGTCAATAAGACTAGAAAATCGTCTTAGATTTGCTGATTTAGTTTTAAATAATGTTTGAAAAAATTGAACCATTGAAGTAAGAACAACAGGACTATCCCAGCTATCAATCAAATATTCAGCTTGCACTTCGTTTATTTCATCCGCTTTTATCTGCAATTCATCATCTTCACCATACTTTTGTATTACATTTGAATGGTGCTCCAATACGCCATCTTCACCGATTATTTTTTTCATTGCAGCAGCATTTTGCTCTAATACAGACAAATAAGGGGTAATATAGAAAAATCTTTTTTTACCTTGATTTAACATCTGATGAGTAGCGTAACGTAAACTCAAATTTGTCTTGCCAGCACCTGTTGGCAAATTCATCCGATAAATTCCAACAGAATCATTATCTCCCCGTAATTTGACACGTTCAGCAATATTTATACGAATACGATTAAGGAGAGATTTAGGCTTACCAAAACTGTCATAAAGTTTCTCTACTGAACTATAATAAGTTTCTATTAAATTTGGATTCTCATTTTTATTTTCAAGAACTAGGTCATATGCATTAATAGTATCAACAATATCTGCATTTTTTAAAAGTGATAAATATAAACGAACCATACATCCACTATAATAGGCTGACTCATCTTCATCTCTTGGACTTAGTTTATGCCAAGCATTGTTGAAATTTCCAAAAGATTTCCTTATTAATTCAGTTAAATTACGATACCCTTGATATTGAAGTTGGTCTTCTATTTGTTTTGCAAAAGACACTACATCTGTTGAAAAGTGATAGTTTTCAAATTCATCCGCTCGTTCTCTTCTCTTGTACAATTTATTAAAATGAAATTGCACTGCTTCCTGAGTACCATCGTCATAATAAACATCAAACATACCATGATGAGCTGAAATAACATAACTCACAATATCAGTAAATAATTTAACTTCAAGATTGCTAATGTGTAATGTTTTTGAAATCATTACTGTCAAATACTTAGCTCCTGCATACGAATGATTTACATGCATATTCGTATTATTTTTCAATTTATCTTGAAATAATTGATCTGACTTACCTAAATCATGAAAAAGTCCTATCAAATACAGTACATCTCCCTGACCTATTGAAGAAGCATATTTTTTTGCATTTTGAGCTACATTAAAAAGATGATTTTTTAAACCTTGCTTGTTTCCATTTTCTTTATCGTAATGCGCCAAAATAGTTTCATTTTCCATATAAATTATTTCTCCCCAAAATTTAACGCGATATCATCTACATTATAACATTTTAAGCGCATACATCTAATAACAAAAAAACATCGAAAAAATTCGATGCTAAGGAAATTAATTCTATCTAAATAAATCATCATGTGAACCTGTCCTCGTTAAAACAAGAGTCAAGCATTCATCATTAATTTTATAAATTAAAAGCCAGTCAGGTTCTATATGACACTCTTGATAAGATTTATACTTTCCTTGTAAATAGTGATTTTTATACCTATGATACAAAGTCTCCTTTTTACCATCTACAATTAAATTAATAACCTCTCTCAATTTTGTCATATCATAATGTTTTTTCTTTAAGCGTTTAAAATCTTTTAAAAATTGATTTGTTCGCTCAATTTTCAATGATTCAAATCCTCAAAAAGCTCATCTACTGAACCAAAAGACTTTACTTGACCCTGTTCAGCTTCACGAAATGCTTTTTCTGTCGTTTCATTGTAACGTTTAATTTGAAATGGGATACTTTGAGTCTTAACACTCTGCTTCAAAAAAACAGTAATCGCCGTAGACATATCCATCCCTAAATCCTTGTATAAAGCAGCTGCTTCCTTTTTTAAATCATCATCTACACGAACAGTAATTGTACTCACTTGCATCACACCCTTTACTATTGTATAGATATCGTAACACTTTATTTAGATATAAGCAATTATTTTTCCTCTAACATATTATTCGAAAAAACAAATAACTCCTGCCTATTTTTATAACAAAAAAAGCACCTCAACCGATTGGTTGAAGTGCTTTTTGATTGTGATACTCTTTGAAAAGTAGGTATCTATGAAAAAGAAAGTTAACTAGGATTGTTTATAGTATAGTTGTCCTTACTTAAGGCAATCTTAATTTTTTCTTTCAAAAACCTTAATCTTATTTCACCAATTTTTTCATGTCTTCAATACGAGCAACAGTTGCGTCATATTTAGCTTGGTAGTCAACTTGTTTGTCACGTTCTTTTTGGACAACTTCTGGTTTAGCGTTAGCGACGAATTTTTCGTTGCCAAGTTTACGAGCAACCATGTCCAATTCTTTTTGCCATTTAGCAAGTTCTTTGTCAAGGCGTGCCAATTCTTCTTCAACGTTAAGAAGGTCAGCAAGTGGCAAGAAGATTTCAGCACCAGTGATAACGCTAGACATTGCCAATTCTGGAGCTTCGATATCAGAAGAAATTTCAAGTTTTTCAGGGTTTGTGAAACGTTTGATATAGTTCACATTGCTGTTGAAGAAGTCTTCCAATTCTTTGTCGCTTGTTTTAACAAGAAGTGTGATTGGTTTGCTTGGTGCAACGTTCACTTCGCTACGTGCGTTACGAACGGCGCGGATAAGGTCTTTAAGACTTTCAACACCTTTGTGCGCAGCTTCATTTTCAAATGCTGGGTTAACAGTTGGGTATTCAGCTGTTACGATTGAACCTTCAGAAATTTGTTCAAAGATTTCTTCAGTTACGAATGGCATGATTGGGTGAAGCAAACGAAGGATTTTATCAAGTGTGTAAAGAAGAACTGAACGAGTGATAACTTTTTCGTCTTCATTGTCGCTGTAAAGAACTTCTTTAGTCAACTCAACGTACCAGTCAGCAAATTCATCCCAGATGAAGTTGTAAAGGATGTGACCAGCTACACCAAATTCAAATTTATCAAAGTTTTCAGTGACTTTTCCGATTGTTTCGTTTAAGTTGTGAAGAATCCAACGGTCAGTAACGTTACCAGCTGTACCAGCAGCAACTTTTTCAACGTTAGCGCTAGCTTGTTCAAGTGTAAGATCTTCATTGTTCATCAAAATGTAACGAGAAATGTTCCAGATTTTGTTAATGAAGTTCCAAGCAGCATCCATTTTTTCGTAAGAGAAACGAACGTCTTGACCTGGTGCAGAACCATTTGACAAGAACCAACGAAGGGCGTCAGCACCGTATTTTTCGATAACGTCCATTGGGTCAATACCGTTACCAAGTGATTTAGACATTTTACGTCCTTGTTCGTCACGGATAAGACCGTGGATAAGCACGTTTTCAAATGGACGGCGTCCTGTGAATTCCAATGATTGGAAAATCATACGTGATACCCAGAAGAAGATGATATCATAACCAGTTACCAATGTTGAAGTTGGGAAGTAACGTTTGAAGTCTTCTGCTTCTGTGTCAGGCCAACCCATTGTTGAGAATGGCCATAAAGCTGAACTGAACCAAGTATCAAGAACGTCTTCGTCTTGAGTCCATCCGTCACCTTCTGGAGCTTCTTCACCAACGTACATTTCACCTTCAGCATTATACCATGCTGGGATTTGGTGACCCCACCATAATTGACGAGAAATAACCCAGTCGTGAACATTTTCCATCCATTGAAGGAAAGTATCGTTGAAACGTGGTGGGTAGAATTTCACTTCGTCATCAGTGTCTTGGTTAGCAATGGCATTTTTAGCCAATTGATCCATTTTAACGAACCATTGTGTTGACAAACGAGGTTCAACTGGCACACCAGTACGTTCTGAGTGACCAACGCTGTGAACCATTTTTTCGATTTCAACAAGCGCACCGATTTCTTCCAATTTTTTAACGACAGCTTTACGTGCTTCAAAACGATCCATACCAGCAAATTCACCAGCAAGTTCGTTCATTGTACCATCGTCGTTCATAACGTTGATTTGTGGCAAGTTGTGACGTTGACCAACTAGGAAGTCGTTAGGGTCATGTGCAGGAGTGATTTTAACCACACCAGTACCAAATTCTGGGTCAGCGTGTTCATCACCAACGATTGGGATAGCTTTGTTAACGATTGGAAGGATAACATTTTTACCAATCAAATCTTTGTAACGGTCATCATTTGGGTTAACCGCAACGGCAACGTCACCAAACATTGTTTCAGGACGAGTTGTTGCCACTTCAAGGCTACGTGAACCATCTTCCAACATGTAGTTCATGTGGTAGAATGCACCTTCGACATCTTTGTGGATAACTTCGATATCAGAAAGAGCTGTACGAGCTTTTGGATCCCAGTTGATGATAAATTCACCACGGTAAATCCAACCTTTTTTGTAAAGTTGAACAAAGACTTTACGAACTGCTTTTGACAAACCTTCATCAAGGGTGAAACGTTCACGTGAGTAATCTACAGAGATACCCATTTTACCCCATTGTTGTTTGATTGTNGATGCGTATTCATCTTTCCATTCCCAAACTTTATCAAGGAATTTTTCACGACCAAGGTCGTAACGTGAAATACCATCTTCAGCAAGACGTGCTTCAACTTTTGCTTGTGTTGCGATACCAGCGTGGTCCATACCTGGAAGCCATAAAGTATCAAAACCTTGCATACGTTTTTGACGGATAATAATATCTTGCAAAGTTGTATCCCAAGCGTGACCAAGGTGAAGTTTACCTGTAACGTTTGGTGGTGGAATAACGATTGAATACGGATGTGCTTTCTTATCGCCTGAAGGCTTGAAAACATCCTCATCTAACCATTTTTGATAACGACCAGCTTCAACTTCAGCTGGGTTATATTTTGGTGAAAGTTCTTTTGACATAATGTGTCCTTTCTAATTATTTATTTCTATAAATTCAGCTTCAACTGTAGAATTTATCTCTTGTTTCTTTAATATTAAGATACGTGATTTCTTTTCTGCAATAAAACGTTTCTGATAAAAAATATCAGCATATTCTAACACCCTATTCATTTGAGCAGTATCTATTAATGCACCTATACCGGCAGAAATAACTGGAATTGTTTTTTGAATAGCTTTTTTACTTAACTTTTTACCAATTAGTTCAAAAGTTTCTTTAAAGAGTGTATTTTCTATTCCCTTATTGCCCGTCTTCTCTAAAGCCTTGGCAGCAGCTTTATTAGCTAGCGCTCGCATTTGTGTAAGAAGCAGAGGTACACCACCTCTTTCAGCCATCTGAGCCCAAGTTCCTTTAGAGACGTTACTGATAATAGTCGCTTTACTCATTATCATTACTTTAGCAATTACAGTCGATAGCTCACTGTTAACATCTGCTTTTGACGGGCTCAAAGCATTTGTAAAAACTGAGGCAGCAATTGCAAGCTCCTCATTATCATTTTTTACATTATATCCATAATACATAGCAATAGATTGAACTGCTCTAAAATAAATAAAGGTACTAAAAACAAGATTAAAAGGTAAACCAGCAAATCCAAAAGCTCCTGTTGCGCTACCTTCGCTAAAAGCTAAGAATAAATCCTTAGTTCGATAATCATTTACAGCTTTTGCAATTTCATAACTTCTAAGTTTTGGAATATCTTGATATCTGTGTAGACTTCCTCGCTTTTGTAAACTTTTTTCTATCTGTTGCTCACTAATTGATAGTCTTACAGCTTGCTGTTCAATTATTTTAAATCCATTAGAAATTTGATTCATGGCATGCATATAAAGTTCCTGTTCCGAAATAGATTCTCCAACTTTTCCAAAAATATTTTTGACTCCATTTGGAATAATTTTGACTGCATTTTTTTCAAGTTTGGCAAGTTGACTCGGTTTTGTCAACTTCTCATAACGCTCGTTTAACCTATCCAAAGAATCTATTTCTTTTTTATCCAAAAATTCTTCCATATTTATTCCTCATAATTATTATTCCTCATAATTCCCACTCACTTTTTAACAATCCATAACGTAATAAATCACAACGTTTTCCTTGTGCATCTTTACGATCACGGATTCTTGATTCAAGAGTGAAACCAA
>JGI24707J26582_10002252_pt1 | contig 14684 bp, 12 predicted proteins | sample BioPla1DNA1_FD_26582 | JGI IMG/M metagenome (IMG submission 26582) | reverse complement strand
CGGCGAAGCGTCTCGGCGCCATCGTCCATGCTGCCGATATTCGTCCCGCCGCCGCGGAACAGGCCATGTCACTCGGCGCGAAAGTCATAGATCTCGGTGTGCCGCCGGAAGAAGCGATCGGTGAAGGCGGATACGCTTTGATGCTCTCACCTGAACGTCTGGAAGAAGAACGCCGCCTCCTCGCAGAACATATTAAAGATATGGACATCGTCTTCCTTTCAGCGCTCGTCCCGGGTAAGCTCGCACCTATCCTCGTCACGGAGGAAATGGTGCAATCGATGAAACCCGGCTCCGCTATCGTCGACATCTCGATCGATCAGGGCGGCAACTGCGCCATTACGCCTCCGGGAACGGTCGAAGTGAAGCACAACGTGACACTGATCGGCATCAAGAACATTCCGGGACTTCTGCCGAAGAGCTCGACGTGGATGTTCGCACAGAACGTCTACAACCTGTTGAAATATCTAATAAAAGATGGCGAGATCCACCTCGACATGGAAGATGAAATTATCCAGGAATCCCTCACGACTCACGGCGGGAAAGTAGTCCACAAAGGTGCGCTGGAGGCATTCGCCGCACTTGGCCATTAAACATTTCGAAGACTTGGGTGCCGCGTCCTTTCGTGACGCGGCACTTTTACGTAAGCACATCGAATGGCAAGACGGAACGGTAGCCATTTCGGCGCCATCCGATATAATGAAGACACTCGTTTATAGCGCCGCATTTTCAAGCGGCGTTGCCTTGTCAAAAGAACAATATTTTATTAAAGGAGACACGCACATGACAATCACACAAGCCATCCTCCTCGGCGTTTTCATCGTAGCGACGCTGGTTGGCTACAAGATTATTAACCGCGTCCCGAGTTTGCTGCATACGCCTCTTATGTCCGGCATGAACGCCTTTTCAGGCGTGACCGTGCTCGGATGTCTTATGGCGACAGCATTGGCTGTCCACTGGGGTAGCAAGATTCTAGGATTTGTCGCCATCGTCCTCGCAATGATTAACGTCGTAAGCGGTTTCGGTGTGACACACCGCATGCTGAAGATGTTCCACAGCAGTTCTAAGAAAGGAGAAGACCTATGATGCTTTCCTTTTCACATCTGCTCTTGACGGCGACCCCGGCGCTCGCAGAAACGGGAACCGGATCCGATACGTTTTACTACATCGCTGCCGGCATTCTCACGGTACTCGTCCTCGTCGGCATTTCGATGATGAGCAAGGTCGAGACATCCGTAGCTGGTAACGCCCTCGGTTCCTTGAGTATGCTGCTTGCGATCGCTCTGACACTTTGGTATTGGAACATTTTCGATGCATGGATCCTCTATGCCGCCATGCTCGTAGGATTGCTTATCGGCATTATCGCATCGATCCGAGTCAAGATGATCGAGATGCCTGAAATGGTCGGTCTTTTGAACGGGTTCGGCGGTGCCGCCTCAATGCTCTCCGGTATTCTAACGCTCATTGCCGCCAAGCCGGACGAGACGATCTTCTCCCTTTTGACAGCAGGACTCGCGATCTTTGTCGGATCGCTCACATTCACAGGAAGTCTCGTCGCTGCGGGGAAATTGCATAAAGTCCTTCCGCAACGCCCTATCATCCTGAAAAATCACCAGCTCTGGACTGTTCTCTCATTGGTTCTCTCGCTCGTGACGGTCGTCTTGCTCGCTATTCGCGACGTCACGGATAACGCCATTGCGAAGATCGTTCTCATTATCGGATGCGCCATCCTGTCCGGTCTGTTCGGCATTATCTTCTCCATCCGCGTCGGCGGCGCCGATATGCCGATCACGATCTCTTTGCTCAACTCGTTTTCCGGTGTGGCAGGATCAATCGCCGGTATGGCGATTGGAGATCCGCTCCTCGTCGCCATCGGCGGTGTTGTCGGAGCGTCGGGTCTCCTGCTTACACAGATAATGTGTCGCGCCATGAACCGTAAACTCTTCGACATCTTGCTCGGCAAAACCTCCGTTGCCGGCACAAAGCCTGCCAAGAAAGAAGAGCCGCCTGTCATAGAAGAGGAAGAACCGGGAACTCCGGAAGTATCCGATATGTCGCCCGAAGAAGCGTGCGGCTGCTGGCTGCGCAATGCTGAAAGCGTCATCATCGTGCCGGGGTACGGCATGGCTCTCTCGCAAGCGCAATCGATCGTCAAGCAGCTGATGACGGAGCTTGAGGCGGAAGGCAAAGACGTCAAATTCGCCATCCATCCCGTCGCCGGCCGCATGCCCGGTCACATGAACGTGCTCCTAGCGGAAGTCGACATCCCCTACGACAAGCTCTATGAAATGCAGGACATCAACGACGACTTCAAGAACACCGACGTCACGATCGTCATCGGTGCGAACGACGTCGTCAACCCCGCCGCCAACACGGCGACCGGTACGCCGATTTACGGTATGCCGATTCTCGATGTCGAGGATTCGAAGAACCTGATCATCTGCAACTACGATAAACTCCCCGGCTATGCCGGTGTCGATAACCCGCTCTACGAAGAGGGACGAGAAGAGCAAATCGCGCTCATGCTCGGCGACGCGAAAGAGACGCTCAATACGATCCTGACCTCCTTCCGTTCGGCAGGTACAGAGGCTGTCGAGCTGAAAGATGCCTCGGAGCCATCGACACCCGAGGAAATGTGCGGCTGCTGGTTGCGCGATGCCGAGAGCGTCATCATCGTGCCGGGATACGGCATGGCTCTCTCACAGGCGCAATCGATCGTCAAGCAGCTCATGACGGAGCTCGAAGCGGAAGGCAAAGACGTCAAGTTCGCCATCCATCCCGTCGCCGGCCGCATGCCCGGTCACATGAACGTGCTCCTAGCGGAAGTCGACATTCCCTACGACAAGCTGTACGAGATGCAGGACATCAACGACGACTTCAAGAACACCGACGTCACGATCGTCATAGGGGCGAACGACGTCGTCAACCCCGCCGCCAATACGGCGACCGGCACACCGATTTACGGTATGCCTATTCTCGATGTCGAGGATTCGAAGAACCTGATCATCTGTAACTATGATAAACTCCCCGGCTATGCCGGCGTCGACAATCCGCTCTACGAAGAGGGCAGAGAAGATCAGATCGCGCTCATGCTCGGCGACGCTAAGGCGACGCTCAACACGATCCTTGCGTCTTTCCGCGCAGCGGCCAAAGAAGCGGACACCCCGGAGAAAATTTCTGACACGCTAACCCCCGTCGAATGCAGTAAAGCATGGCTCAGCGACGCCGAGCGCGTCATCATCGTGCCCGGATACGGCATGGCTCTCTCGCAGGCGCAGTCGACCGTGAAGCAGCTGATGACGGAGCTCGAGGCGGAAGGCAAGGACGTCAAGTTCGCCATCCATCCCGTCGCCGGCCGTATGCCCGGGCACATGAATGTGCTCCTCGCCGAAGTAGACATCCCCTACGATAAGCTCTACGAGATGCAGGACATCAATGACGAGTTTAAGGACACCGATGTCGCGATCGTCATTGGCGCGAACGACGTCGTCAACCCCGCTGCCAATACGGCGACCGGTACGCCGATCTACGGCATGCCGATTCTCGACGTCGAAGACGCGAAACACCTGATCATCTGCAACTACGACAAGCTCCCCGGCTACGCCGGCGTTGATAATCCACTCTACGATGAGGGCAGAGAAGACCGCATTGCGCTCATGCTCGGCGACGCTAAGGAAACATTGACTGCAATCCTCAAGGCTTTGAGAAGTTAAGACGACGATCGACACATACGCACACACGCAATAGCACGGGGCTTTCTCGAAAGAGAGAGCCCCTTTAACTTGGTGCCAAATTACACTTTTTGCGAACAATCCATCCAACTCATGTGAAGCAAAGCAAACGCTTAAAACGTGAAGTTGGCGAAAAACAAACTGTCAGCAGGGCGAAATATCCAAAATTTCGTTATTAACTGCAAACCTGCACTCCGGTTTCGGAGGTGCACAGAAATTCGATATAAACTGCAAAATTGCACTCCGGTTTCGGAGGTGCACAGAAATTCGTTATTAACTGCAAAATTGCACTCCGGTTTCGGAGGTGCACAGAAATTCGTTATTAACTGCAAAATTGCACTCCGGTTTCGGAGCTGCACAGAAATTCGATATAAACTGCAAAATTGCACTCCGGTTTCGGAGGTGCACAGAATTTCGATATTAACTGCAAAATTGCACTCCGGTTTCGGAGCTGCACAGAATTTCGATATAAACTGAAAAATTCGGTTTCGAGCGTTAGAACAAATGGCGGGACGCAATCGGGAGTACTGTCTCTCTATCGCTCTTATTAGGCGGTTTCGAGATAATCCTCCGTTTATGCTTTTATTTTTCCATGTGAATCACTTTTCGATTCCTCGAATGTTTCGAATGTTCCGTTCAGCATCTTTTCAAAAACAGCGCTTGACAACAGGGTTTGCATGGACTAACATATTTCAAGGGTTAGCAGCTGCTAACGAAATGCAATCTTATGTTGCACGCTCGTCTATTGAGTGACGTGCGAAAGAAAAGAGGACGACCCATGCTGCCTTTGACATGGTTACAACCGGGAGAAACGCGCTATATAAAGTGCGTTCGCGGCAATGACGGTGTCTGCCGCCACTTGCGGTCGCTCGGTCTTGTGGAAGGTGAGCCGATCCGGCTCACGCAGCGTAACGGAAACAACGTCGTCGTTGCTGTCAGAGATAGCCGGTTGGCGCTCGACGAAAACCTGGCTCTCAAAGTACTCGTCACAGAAGACGCGCCGGATTGTGGAGCGACGTGCTGCGAAGGATGTGCCGGCACGCCGCGTCGACAGCACAGAAAGCGAAGGAGAAACAGAAGAAGTGTTGACACTAAATGATTTGAAAGTCGGAGAGACAGCTGTCGTTGTCAAGCTCCATGGTCAAGGCGCCGTTCGCCGTCGCATCATGGATATGGGAATCACGAAAGGTGTACCTGTCCGTGTCAGAAAGTTTGCCCCGTTGGGAGATCCTGTCGAAATTACCGTTTTGGATTATGAACTAACCCTCCGGAAAAACGACTGCGCGCTCATTGAAGTTGAAAAGCGGTCATCTGACAGCGAACAAAGTGCATTGTAAGGCTGTGATAACGCACAGGTAGGAAAACAGGAGAATATTCATGGAACCGAAACCAATCAAAATAGCTCTCGCGGGAAACCCGAACTCCGGCAAAACGACTCTCTTCAACAAACTGACAGGAAGCCGTCAACGTATCGGCAACTGGCCGGGCGTCACGATCGAAAAAAAAGAAGGAACTGTCAAAGGACTTAAGCATGTCACTATTCAGGATCTCCCCGGCATTTATTCGCTTTCGCCGTATACACCGGAAGAAGAGATCTCAAGGAATTATCTTCTCGACGAAGAGCCCGATGTCATTCTCAATATCGTCGACAGCTCGAACCTCGAACGAAACCTTTATTTGACAACACAGCTTTTGGAATTGGATATTCCCGTCGTTGTTGCCCTGAACTTCATCGACGTGACACGACGAGACGGTGACAAAATCGACTCCAGCAAACTGGAAAAACGCCTCGGATGCCCCGTTGTCGAGACATCGGCACTTAAAGGAGAAGGAGTCGACGAGTGTATCGCAAGTTGTCTCCGAGCAACTGAAAGCGAAGACCGACACGCTTATGCCGACAAAAAGGATGCAAAATTCAGCGCTGACGTTGAGAAAGCGATTAATGAAATTGAATCCGTTATCGGTGACGTCGCCCGGAAGAGACATCGCTGGATCGCTATAAAGGCTTTTGAACGCGACACAAAAGCGTTGAACAGGATTACCCTCACCGCTTCCCAACAAGAAAAAATAGAAGCGATTATTCGCCACACAGAAGAAAAACTCGACGATGACAGCGAGAGCATCATCACAACCGCACGTTACGAGGCGATTAAAAAACTTACCGACAATGTTATCGTACGGGCAAAACGCAAAGACAATTTGACGCGATCCGACCGCATCGACCGTATTGTGACACATCGATTCTGGGCGTATCCCATCTTTATTGCCGTCATGGCAGCCCTTTACTACATTGCCATCAGTCTCGGCATCAACACGCAAGATATGGTGGACGGGTGGTTTGGCGATGGACTGATCCCACTCGTACAAGGCTGGATGGAGGGGGCCGGCGCATCAGGCTGGCTCGTCGGCCTCGTGACGGACGGAATCATCGGCGGTGTCGGCGCAGTACTCTCGTTCGTACCGCAGATGATCATTCTGTTCATCCTGCTCGGCATTATGGAAGACATCGGGTACATGGCGCGCATCGCGTTTATCCTCGACAGACTCTTCCGTCGATTCGGACTCTCCGGCAAGAGCTTCATCCCTATGCTCATCGGAACTGGCTGTTCTGTTCCCGGCATCATGGCATCTCGAACTATCGAAAGCCAGCGCGATCGGCGCATGACGATCATCAACACGCCGATGATCCCATGCGGAGCGAAACTTCCCATCATCGCGCTCGTCGCCGGAGCTGTCTTTGGAGGCGCCTGGTGGGTCGCGCCTCTTGCATATTTCTTGGGACTGCTCGCTGTGGTCGTCTCCGGAATCATCCTGAAAAAGACGAAAATGTTCGAAGGCGACCCTTCTCCTTTCGTCATGGAGTTGCCGGCCTACCACGTCCCGTCGGTTGGTAACGTCGCCCGCAGTACATGGGAGCGCTCTTGGTCGTTTATCAAACGGGCCGGAACCGTCATCCTGCTTTCGAGTGTCGTACTCTGGTTCCTCTTACACTTTGCCGTCATCGACGGCAGTCTCGTCATGATTGAAGATGAGATGATCGCCGACAGCATTGCCGCAAAAGTCGGAGCAGTGCTTGGACACCTCTTCGCTCCCTTAGGGTTCGGCGGATGGCAGGCATCGCTCGCGACAGTCACGGGGCTCATCGCGAAGGAAGAAGTCATCTCCACGTTCGGCGTCATCTTCAGCATTGAAGACGCGATCGGAATCGTCGAGGAAGGCGATTTCGCCGGGGTCGCCGCCATCGCGCAGCACTTCACACAACTCTCGGCATTCTCTTTCATGCTGTTCAACTTGTTCTGTCCTCCCTGCTTCGCAGCAATGGGCGCGATCAAACGCGAGATGAACAGCGCCAAATGGACGTGGTTTGCGATCGGATACTTATTCGTCTTCGCCTACATCCTTTCTTTCATCGTTTACCAGGTAGGACTTCTCTTCACGGGCGGTGCGTTCAGTGTCCTCTCGGGTCTGGCCGTCGTTTTGCTCGCGGGGTCGCTCTACCTCTTGTTCAGAAAAGCACCTCGCGCAGGTGTACATGTTTCGGCTTGACAGCGCATACCTCAGGGCTAGGCGGGCGTCTGCGTCACCTCACACAGTGCCCGCCTGTCAAGCGCGATCTGCCGAAATCAAAATTAGATGCCTCGGTGTTGTCACTCTATTGGCAATGCCGTCATCATCCATACTTTCTCGGGAACCGCAGGGTCTACTCTCCTTCCCCGCGGTTTCCGAGATTATTTTATTTCAAGCTCGCTCGAAAGGAAATACTTGATGGATCTCAAATACTCTCCATTGATTTTTCTCGCTGAGTCTGCCGCTCCGATAAACGGTATCGACTATGTGATTATCGCCGTCATTCTTCTCGTCATCGTCGCCGTCATCTTCTCGATGATTCGCCATAAAAAAGAAGGCGGCGGATGTTACGGCTGTCCGCACAGCAAAACGTGTGGAGCGAACCGCGACACCTGTCTGTCAGATAACGGAATAAAACAATCAGATGCAGAATAATAGAAAAAACTCATGGACGCCTCATCGTCCAACTGGTAGAATAACGACAGGCGAGCGTTTCGCCGGAAAGGTTGTCGTTATGAGCCAAGTATCCGATTCTGCTGAAAATTATCTTGAGAGCATCTACGTGCTGAGAAAGAAAAGCGACTGTGTCCGTTCGATTGACATTGTGCGCTTTCTTGGGTTCAGCAAGCCTTCCGTCAGCATCGCCATGCGCAAATTGCGTGAATCCGGTCACATCGCTGTATCGGACAAAGGCTGCATTACCCTTTTGCCCAAGGGCGAGGCGATCGCGGAAGAGACGTACAAGCGACACGTCTTGATGAGATCTTTTCTGGTCCACATCGGCGTCAGCTCCGATACTGCCGACGAAGACGCCTGCAAGATGGAGCACGTTATCTCAAAAGAGACGTTTGAAGCCATGCAGGAATACGCGAAAAGCATCGGACTTCTCCCCTTAAAATGACATAATACCCCTCTTTTTGTCGCTCATATCTTTTGAGCGTTTTTCCGAGCAATTATAGAAATCCCTGTTGCAAAAGTGATTTACATGTTTTATACTCAAACTGTACTATAAGAACTAGAACACCTGTTACATGCGAACGAGATCGACAAGGAGCAGGAGATGATCTACCCGGAAGTCAATACGCAGAGCGGCATACCGATTTATCAGCAGTTAAAAAACTCATATCATCGGTTGGCGGCGCTCGGAATTATTCAACCTCACGAACAGCTCCCGTCCGTTCGTCAGCTGGCGACGGAGCTTGGAATAAACCCAAACACGGTACAGAAAGCGTATAGGGAACTTGAACAAGAGGGACTTATCTACGCCGTTCCGGGACGAGGCAATTTTCTCAGCGATTCCAAACGCGAGTTCGAAGTCGAGCACGAAGAGATCCGCCGAAGTTTCCGATCGGCCGTACATATCGCTTGGACAGCCGGCATTAATCGCGATACCCTGCACGAGCTCCTCGACGAATGCATCGACGAGCCGAATAATTCCGAGCAGGACAGATAGAGAGCAGATACACAGGCAGAAAGGTCTACCACTATGGAAAAGATACAGACAGTTGAGAAACAGAACAGCGAACAGCTGAATCCGTCCGTCACGATGAGCGATTCGTCATCGCTCGCAAATGAACAGGATGCCGTCATCGTCGCGGACGACCTCAGCAAGCACTTCGGCACGACGAAAGCGCTCGACAAGGTGAACTGCAAGATCGGCGGAGCGTCGATTTTCGGACTGATCGGATCGAACGGAGCCGGCAAATCGACATTCTTGCGGTTGACGGCGGGCGTCTACAGGCCTACAGAAGGCGCCATGCTCTACCGCGGACAAGTCATCTTCGACAATCCGAATGCGAAAAGAGAAATCATCTTCGTCGCGGATCAGCCGTATTTTCACTTTGAGAATCTCAGGAAAATGTCAGCCTTATACCGCTCACTCTACGAGACGTGGGATCAGGATCTCTATCAGGAGCTGATCCGAATCTTCCCGATCAGGGAAGACCAGCGCCTCGATCTCCTGTCAAAGGGTATGCACCGCCAAGCCGCACTAATTCTCGCGATCGCGGCGAAACCGCGACTTCTTCTGATGGACGAGGCGTTCGACGGACTTGATCCCGTCATGCGCCAAAACTTGAAGCGCGTCCTTGCTCGACAAGTCGCTGATGACGGCATGACAACGCTCATCGCATCACAAAATCTGCGCGAGCTTGAGGACTTCTGCGACCATGTCGGACTGCTCCACGAGGGCGGACTGCTCTTCGTCGAAGAGCTCGACAAGCTGAGGCTCGGTCTAGTCAAGGCGCAAGTCGCCTTTCGCGAGAACGTCACCGCTGAACAATTAAGAGCCATGGGACTTGAAATCCTACGCTTCAGCGCTCGAGGATCTCTCGTCGAGATTCTGACGCGCAACACTGAGGAGGAACTTCGGACGATCTTGAATCAAGTGAATCCGCTTTTGCTCGACGTGCTCCCCCTGACGCTTGAGGAAGTCTTCATCTACGAACTGAGCTGCAAGTCGTACATCGTCAGCGAGTTGCTGGCGTAACACTGAAAGGGACATCATGGTACTCCAAAAACAGTCCGATCACGGCAAAAACAGAGCGTTACCTCGCAAAAGCGGTTTGTGGTGGACGTTCACCAGACTGCTTCTCGACCTGCGCTCACTTATCGCGATCTTTATCTTTCTGTTTTTGCTGGTCATGCCCATCGCGATGCTGATCCTTGGGCGTGACGTTTTCACCGCAATGGCAAACTGGCAAGACTCGCCGCAGTACGCTGAGTATGGCAGCGCGCCGACCAATATATTCGGTTACTCTGTGCACGTCAACGAAGCTTTTCTGCCGTTCCATCTCATTATGGTCGCCCTTTCTTCCGTCGCGGTCATTACCTTGGGCGGCTCACTCTTTCGCCCTCTGTACCGCCGCGATACGGTCGATTTTGAATGGAGCCTCCCGCTAACGAAGAATCACTGGTTCCTCGGTCGCGCGCTTGCACTCATCGCGGGATTATCGATCATTTACCTCGTCAACATCGTCGCGACGAGCGGGATCATCTATGCGTGGAAACTCCAAGATCTTCTGCCCGACTATCTCTTCGCCTACTTGAAGGCATACCTCTCTACCATCGTGTTCACAGGATTCAGTATCGCGATCTTCTCGCTCTGCGGGAGACTGTTCGACGCGATCGTCATCAATGTCGCGCTGCACCACGTCATGCCGTTTATTCAGTTAATCTCCGGATCGATGCCTGAGAAATCCTTGTTGCGAGAAATTATGTGGTTTCTCGCTCCGGCTGCCGACTCGTTCCGTACGATCGTCGCCGACAAAAGCTTCCTTCATTACGCCGTTCTAATCGTGTTCTGGTTCGTTCTTAGCTGGTTTTGCGCCATGAAAAGACAGGCGGAATGGGGCGGAAGAAAAACGGGAACCATGCGTTGGTTTGTCGGAATCCAGCCGATCTTTTCCCTCACGGGCGGTATGCTGGGCGGCGAAATATTCGACATGTTCGATCCTTCCCCCATGCCGTGGAAATTGCTCTCGCCCATGTTCTTCCTCGGCGCACTGCTCGGAGCCTTCCTCGCACAGCTTGTCTCTTCAGCTGTTACGGGCAAGACATTGCATCGCGTTCCGAGTGATAGTGATGAAGCCGGCAAAGCAAAGCTGCATCCGATCCTCCGCGAGTGGCTGTGGAGTTTGCTCGGCATCGCGCTCCTCTATGCCCTTACGCTGTTCAACAGAATCGTATAGGAGCGATGAAATGACAATATCTGTATGCAGAACACTAATCGGAATATGCTTTGAACGACAGGAGGAGGATAAGGACAACGCTCGCTCCTCTGGCAACAAGGCAACTCGTTCATGAAAGAGAGAAATACGATGAAGCATCGATCAAATACAAAACGACATCAAGGCGGACTCTTACAAAGCTTGCTTTTTCGGAAGCACGCGATCGTTCTGTGGCTTTTGCCGGCAGTTTTCCTGTTCGCGTTCACCTTCTTTTCGATCGTCGACAATCGCGTGTCTCTTTATTTCCCGAGTTTCGCGTATGGAGTTGTGTTATTACTGATGACTTTCGTCGTCAACCATTACTATTTCAGCTTTATTCATCGAGGGCCTGCCGCCGACTTTTTCTATGCATTGCCGCTAAGCCGCTCGGGCCTTTACTTGCGCCTTAATACGAGCGCGATCATCAACTTGTTGGCACCTTCATTCATTATGGCGGCGCTCCACTATTTCCTGATGTATCTCCGGGATGTCCGGAAAAACTTCCCTTACAGTGTAGGAGGGCAAGACTTCACCGCGTACTGGACTTCATTCGCGAGTCTAATGATCAAGATCTTGCTGTTCTTTTTCATCATGCAGATCTTCTATTTCATCTCCGAGAAAACATCGTCTGCGGTCACGATGTTCATCCTTGTCAACATCTTCTGGCCCCTTGTCGTACTCTTTTTCACCGATGCGACGGCGAGCTTCCTCCCGGGATTAATTGCACCGTCACTAGCATCGACCACGGGCATTTCACTTTGGCTAATCCGCGTCATCCAGCTGTTCTCGCCTATGTCGGCGTTCTTCTTAAGCTCCGATACGGCATTCGATTTGTTCTCTCTGGCTCTGCTCGCGCTTTCCGCTTTGGCGGCATGGTATCTTTTCAAAAAGCGACAAGCGGAACACTCACGTCAATCGGGAGCGCTCCGGCGTCCTGTCATGGTGACGCACTGGATGGTCACGCTCGGCGTCTCGTTGCTGGGCGGCTATATCTGCCACTACCTGAGAGTTGCCTCCGCATCTGTCGCGACGACAGACGCCGCGGGCGCCTATTCCCCGGCACCATTTATGATCGGCGTCGCGCTGGGACTCATCCTTTCGCTCTGGGTGTTCAATCTTATCCAAGGAAAAGGGAAGATAAAGTGGAAAGCGATCATCCGACCGGCAGCCGCTGCGGCAGTGCCGCTTGCTGTCTGGCTTGCCATCGTGACGACCGGAGCCTCCGGTTTTTCCTTGAAAACACCTCAAGCGTCCGATGTGGAAAAAGTGACGATCACCTACCATAACAGCGACCACGAGGGCGCCAAATTAACAACGAAAGTATCGCTGACGGACGAACGGGACATTGAAGATTTCATGAAACTCTACGGGCAGACCGTCTCGTCCGACAACCCCGGTATGTCTGTCCCGAGAAACCTGTCGAGCCGTGAACAGTTGCGACATTTCATTGAATACCAAGGGACAATGATGAGTGAAAATCGTTACGGCGCAAATTTCGACGACGCCGAATTCACGATCACGATGAAAAACGGACAGTCATTTAACCGTTCTTTGCCGCTGCTCAGAACTCCCGCTAACGAGAATTACTTCCGACTATTCATCCGCAATCGCGATTACCAAATGGCGGAGTTCACTTTTGATGAAGTTCTTCTGATCTATAATCCGGATTTCGCACCTCCGGAAATTCTGGTGAACGAAAACCTTCCTGCTGCGAAAATCCCGGGTTGGGTGTCAGCATTGCAAAACGCCGTCAAAAAACACGATTCACTTTTCATCTATGAAATTTACATGATGAGACGAATGATCGCCCACCACTTGCTGAGCGCCACGGAGGAAGAGCGCGCGGACTATATCGATCAAGCGCCATGCGTCATGCGCATCATTGTGAATGAAATAGCTATAAAAGGGGCGACGGAGCCGCTCATTTTCGATTACCCCGTGAATCCCGACCGCCTGAAACCGCTCGCTAAATTGTTGGAGGATTTGCAATCTACGGCGCAGTATTCAGCGAAACCCGGCTGCTATCGATGACGGCATCCGCACGATGCTGAATAGGATTTCGTTCCGACCGTAACACCAATCCGATATGCGTGACGCCTTTCGGGTTGTCATGATTCCGAGGCTGAGTTATCGTCGCGCGGAACAGATGTTAGATGCCGCAGAACCGGTTAGATATTTCCTAAAAAGACATATGGCAAATGCTTTTTTGCGATGTCGCGAAGCCTGAATAACGTCTCTCGCGGCGTCGCCGGCACATCGTATTGCCAACACGGAAAATAGCGCGAGAGATGTAAAACGATGTCTTGATCGATGGACGCGAGGTAGGCAGCCTCGCGATCCATTTCCTCCTCGTCGTCCGACAGTCCGGGAACGACGAGCGTCGTCACCTCGACATGCGCCGTTTGCGCGGCGCGCTCGATCGTCCTGCATGTTACGTCCAGTCGCCCGCCCAGTTTCTTATAAGCTTCGCTGTTGAAAGATTTTAGGTCGATGTTCCAAGCCGAGATGAGCGGCAGCAGCTCTTCGAGCGGTTCCGACTCAATCTGGCCGTTCGTCACGACCACCGTCTCGAGTCCTTCAATACGCGCTAAAGCCGCCGTATCTCTGACGAATTCATAGCAGACGAGAGGCTCATTATACGTAAAAGCAATGCCGATATTACCGCGGTGACGGAGGGCGAGAGCCTTCTCAACGAGCTCTCCCGGTGTGACGTTCACACTGCGGCGCTTACCTCTCGCGTCGTGCGCAATCTCATAGTTCTGGCAGAAAGGACACGCCATATTACACCCGTAACTGCCGGCGGAAAGGATGAGGTATCCGGGGTGAAAACGCGACAGCGGTTTTTTTTCGATTGGGTCGAGTGCCAGACTCGTCAGTTTTCCGTAGTTCTCCGCTACAACAACACCATCCTTCGTCGTCCGCGCGCGACAGTAACCGCTTCCTCCTTCGGGGATAAGACAATGTCGCCAACAGACACCGCAACGCACCGCGTCCTTCTTTTGTTCTTCGATTGTCCTTGCCGGCATCTCTTTCATCTCCCTCATTCCGTGTGGCGTATCACTTCGAATCGCTCAAGCTTGTAATCGCCGCCATAAATACCGGCCTTTTGGAGCGCGATGGAGACTTGTTCCTCCACCGTATCGATGCCGTCGAGATTCGGGAGCAATAGCCCGCGACGAAAACCGCGTGTCACGATGACTCCGTACCGTACGGGGTCGAGATCGTCGAACGAGTCGACTTCTTCCGCTTCCCCCAAGACGTCGACGCTGATTTCGAGGTCTGAGAGCTCTTCCGTCCTGACGGAGGGGAATCTTGGATCCTCCGTCGCTGCCATGATCGCATTGCTGATAATTTCTTCGGCAAGCGTCGGACGCGTCGGCGTGATGGTGCCGATGCACCCTCTGAGACGGCCGTATTTATAAATCGTGACGAAGGCTCCCGCCCTCCTGCCCTTCAGTTCTTCCGGCAAATCGGACGGCACNTTNAGCGTTCGTCTCTCTCTTACATACAGCTCAATCGTCGCCCTCGCGAGCGCAACGTACGGATTGCGCGGCGCCACGTCGCACTTTTCATGATGCGTCATGTCGATTCTCCTCCCCATTCCTCTCTCGGCGATGATCCCGCGATTCTGCCGACGTCAACTCCATATCCTCGTTTCGACGCGCTTTCATTTGCTCCTACG
>JGI24707J26582_10002251_pt1 | contig 14688 bp, 14 predicted proteins | sample BioPla1DNA1_FD_26582 | JGI IMG/M metagenome (IMG submission 26582) | reverse complement strand
AACTCTACTTGAGAGTTAATAGAAAAAGGTCTTTTCAAATGATGAAAAGACCTTTTTTATGATTCTATATTTTTTCTCTATATTACAAAATCAAATAAGATAAAGTAAGTAATACAAATACCGCATAATAACAGATTATTCTATACACATCATTCTTTCGAAATACAATAGCAGCTANTAANAATAAGACTGTAAATATAACAGCTATTGCTATTAAATTGGGATACTTATGCAAAGGNTCGAGNGCATATAGATATATAAATAGAAATGTAGGTACTAACACTCCTATTCTCAATAACAGAAGCTTTCGTTGATTCATAAGATACTATCTCCAAGTACTAATCGTTTTGTAAATATAATAAGCTGAGAAGCCAAAGAAAGGAATAAGGATAATGATAAAAGTAAAGAACTGTTTCAGTTTTTTTGATTCTACTGTATGTCGTAAATCACTGATAGCCATTACATCTAACAAAATAACAAGCAATATTATAGCCCCTATAAGTAAAGAGAAAGTGTTGTCGTAAACCATAATTTATTAAATCTAAAAACTTTTTTAATTCTTTGAGTTTGAAAGATACCGAATAAAACTTAATGTTTTGCTAAAAAGAATATTTTTTTAGTTTTTTCCTATACAACTTCCAAAGAAAAGACCTATTTATGTACTATCAGAATAAAAGTATATAAAGTTGATTCCCTAGTTAAAAAGAGTTATTGACTAGGGAATCTTAAAATAATTATATCTAATCTCTTATCAGAATACAAAAGGCCAGTTTATTTGTAGCAAGCCAAAGATTAAAACAATTAAAGAAATAATCCAAATGATAATTAGAGTGATTTTTAATCCTTTTCCCATTCTCTCCCATTGAAATACGCGCTGATACAACAGATAACAAACAGCAAAAAGTGGAAGACCAAAAGCAACAACTCCACCCAAGCTACTTGCAAAAAGAGCTAATGAATGGTTTAATATAAAAGGAGAATCGCATAAGGGAAATAACGTTACAAAAGTTTGTCCACCTCCAATTAATGCTATAAGACCTGCAATAACAAGCACAATGAATAACACAAACAAAACAAGTATAGGAATACCCACACAAAAAGCAAAAATTATTAATCCCGATTTAAATAGCAATCCTACTATACGAACTAAAGAATCTATGAATCGATAAAATCGAGTACGTGTTTTATCAGATTGCACAAAGTTTACAAACTCATTCTGAGCTTTATCGAAGCTTTCTGTTACAGTCTTTCCAATATTATGCATATTAATGTCCTCCCCTCGCATAATTAGTTTTTCTTCAGCGGTCATAGCCTCAGGTACTATGATCCATAAAATGATATAGATAAAAAACAAGGTGCTTAAACTCAAGAAACACAATAAAATGGAAACAAAACGTAAGATAGAGGTGTCTAACCCATAAAATGCAGCAATGCCACTAATAACACCTCCTAACATTTTATCATCAGGATTTCTATACAATTTACGTTTTTTAAAGTCTTTAGCATCAGCTGAAGTTTTACCCAATTCATCAACTCGCTCCTCTCCAGCTATTTCTTCGGGTTGACCTAACTGTTCAATAACCTCCTCTACCCTTAACTTTGAAATCACATTAAAATTAGTGGGAAGAGACTCAGAAAAAAGCTCAGAAATTCTAGCTTCAATATCCACCATTATTTCATCTACCCCTTCTTCAAATCTAAAATAGTATTTAATGTTGTTCAGATATTTCTTTAATAAGGAATAAGCATCTTCATCGATATGATATACGATGCTGTTCAGATTAACTGTTAATGTCTTTTTCATTTTGCTTATTTTTGTTTTTTTGTTTGACAATATAATACGGACTCATTTAAGTTTTTCCATGACTTTTCTAGTTCCTGCAAAAATGAATCACCTGTAGCTGTTAAATAATAATATTTCCTAGGGGGACCTTGAGAAGACTCAACCCACTCATAGTCAAGTACTCCTTCATTTTTTAATCGAGTTAACAAAGGGTACAATGTCCCCTCTACAACAATGAGTTCAGCCTCTTTTAACCACTCAATAATATCCGAAGTATAGGCTTTTTCATTATGTAAAAGCAATAGAATACAATATTCTAATACTCCTTTACGCATTTGAGATTTAACATTATCTATATACATCGTATTTATATTTTCCTCAAATATATGTATTATATAGTACTATGCAATACAAAGTACCTATTTTAACTAAATTAATTAAAGAATAAACAGGTTAATTATTCAATTACTTTTTACATTAGCGAAAATAACACAATGAAAAAGTATGTATCAACTTAAAAAAGCAGAGATTACAGATGTGGAGCTAATCCAAACGATGGCTCAAGAAGTATTTCCTTATACTTATAGAAACACGCTTTCACAAGAGCAAATAAAGTACATGATGGAAATGATGTATAGCTATGAAGTGCTCCAAAAGAAGATAAAAACACAATCGGAAAGCTATTATATCGCTTTCAAAGAAAATACACCTTGCGGATACCTATCCTTTGAAAGGCTAGAATCTGACTACTTCTACATACAAAAGATTTATATTCTTCCTAAATACCAAGGTGCTCAGTGTGGTTCATTCCTATTCAAATCGGCTATGGAGATATTTAGAAATGAATGTAACTCTACTTTTAAAGTAGGATTAAATATGAATAAAGAAAATGTGAATGCCTTGAAGTTTTATCAAAAACAAGGAATGAATATAATTGGAAGTAGAAAACATCCCATTGGAAATGCCTACTACATGGATGATTATATTTTAGAGATAGAATATGATGAATAATCATTCCTTATAAAAAAAGGATAGACCCTATTAAAAGATCTATCCTTTCAGTACTAACTACTAACTAGTTAATTATAATATTGAATAAAGCTAGTTAATCATTTAATCTAAGGTGTTATTTAAGTACTCTAGACTTAACTCAACACTCTTAAGAGGTTCAAAATTATAGTGTTCAACTTCGACAACTAATTTTTCAGTACCTGCTTTAGCTAAATTCTTAAATATAGCATCAAAGCCCACCATTCCACTTTGACCTAATTCTTTATGATCTTTAAGATGTAACACTTTGAAACGTCCAGGATACTTTTCAAAATACTCTACAGGACTTTTTCCAGCACGCATCACCCAGTACACATCCATTTCAAATAACACTTTATCAGGATCGGTATTCTGAATCATNTAATCATACATNANTTGACCTTCGATGTCTACAAATTCAAAGTCATGGTTATGGTAACCAAATTTCATACCAGCAGCTTGACATTTTTCTCCAATTTGATTATAGTAGTCACAATATACCTGAAGTGCTTCAAGTGTAGAAGGACGAGGCATAGCAGGTACTACGATATATTGCATTCCAGCTTCTTTATGAGCATTAATACATTGATCCCACCAGCTCCAAACTTCATCCCAGTTTGTAGTTGTAACATCTGCAGGTAATGCTTTACCTGTATGAGAAGATAATACGGTCATTCCTAATCCTTCTATTTTATCTTTAAATTCAGTAGGAGTCATCCCGTAAAATTTACCATTATCATAATTAGCTGCTTCGATTCCATCATATCCCATTTCAGCAACCTTTTGAATAGTTGCATCAAAATCTTTACTTATATCATCTCTAACAGAGTATAATTGTAAATAAATAGGATGATCTGTAGTTTTAGGAGCAGTTTGTGACCCAGTAGTTGTACAATTAGTAAAGAGTACAACGCACATAGTCAATAATAATAATTGAATGTTTTTCATAGTCTGATTTTTTTGTAAAAGTATAGGGCGTAGATATACGCCCTATACAGAATTAAAAAATATATTTTTAGTCTAAAACTTTAAGTTTTATATTTTTGAACCAAACATCATCACCATGATCTTGGAATCCAATATAACCAGCTCTTTCTTCACCTCCTAAATTATTTAATAATTCAAAAGCTAAAGGCCAAGCTTTTTGACTAAACTTACTAGCTTGAAGTAATTCTGTCCATTGTGGAGTCCATAAGTGATATTCAACCACATTTTCTCCATTTTGACCATGAACTACAGTTCCTTTATACACTAAGATTTTACCAGTGTTCCACTCACCAAATGGTTTTGAATTTTGAGGAACAGCAGGAATCATATCATATAAAGATGCTGATTGACGATTGTTGTCTTTTCCTAATTTCGCATCTGGATGATTTACATTATCCAAAATTTGATACTCAGGAGAAGAAATATAGATTGGCTCTAAGCGCCATGATCCATCATCTTGTTTAGATTCAACCTCACGTGCCAAGAAGAATACACCAGAGTTACTTCCCTCAGCAACTTTCCAGTCAAATGTTAACTCAAAATTTTGGAATTTATGACTAAAAATGATGTCACCACCATCAGCTTCTTGAGCTTCTCCACCGCCAGAACCAGTAAATTTGATTGATTCATCTTCAATCACCCATCTACCAGGAACATCAGCACGNCCATAGCCTCTCCAACCGTTAAAGGTTTTTCCATCAAAAAGTGTAATGTAACCCTCTTTATCAACAGGGAACTGNGANAAATCTATTTGTTCATTCTCAAGAACTCTATATTCAGGTACAGCACTTTCTGTTGTTGCAGCAACTTCGGCATCACTGCCTTCATCACTTTGTGCTTTTTTACCTCCGCACCCCATAATAGAGCCCATGGTGAAAAGCAAACTTAGTAAAATAACTGTTTTTCTCATTTTGTTAAATGTAATTTTGTCTATAATAGTTAATAAATAAATTTAATTATTTAGGCATTGCAGGAAGTTTCCATCCTTCTCTATAGGTATGGCTAATTAACTCACTTGCAAATGCTTGAGCATTCATTGGATCAGTCCAAATCTTATTAAACTTAGGATCACCATCAACAATCTTAAAGTCGTCTTTTATAAGAATCTTAATTTCATCATTAGGATTAATATTAGTGAACTCCATTTTTTCACCATCCCATAATAATTCACGATTCAAGTTTTGTAGACGAACAGCTAACACACCCATTACAACCATTTCGTTAAATGGACCAGCTTCGCTAAAATCAGATTTAGTCATTAAACGATTACTTGGACTTTCTTTACATGCACGTACCCAATCCATTTCGTGAGAAGTTTCTACTCTTCTACATACTTTAGGAGCATTAGGTTTTCTTCCAGATAATAACCATGGGTCTTTACCGTAACAACCACAAATTAGAACGTCTTTAGTTCCGTAGAAAATAGCTGCACCTCCATCATGATTCATNTCTTTTCCTTCTGGCCATCCTTCTGGGAAATCAGGTTTTAAACCGCCATCATACCAATGAACTTCTACTTCAGGCATAGCTACCTTAGGCATATTATCACGAGAAGGGAATGTTAATCTCACATGTTGAGCACTTGGAGCACAGTCTTGCAACAATAAAGTTGAAGAACCTTGTACTTTACTAGGATAGCCTAAATTCAATCCTTTAAATACTGGGTGTAAAATATGACAAGCCATATCACCTAAAGCACCTGTTCCATAATCCCACCATCCACGCCAGTTCCATGGGTGATAAATTTCATTAAATGGACGCATCTTTGCAGGACCTGTAAATAAATCCCAGTCTAAAGTTTTTAATATTTTACTTGCTTTTTCAGGTGCATTTAAACCTTGTGGCCAAATAGGTCTATCAGTAAAAGTATCTACACGTGTAACTTCACCAATTTCACCATTCCAAATCCACTCGCAAACTTGATTAACACCTTCACCTGAAGAACCTTGGTTNCCCATAGAAGTAGCTACTTTGTGTTTAGCAGCTAATTTNGTTAANAGTCTAGATTCATATACAGAGTGAGTCAATGGTTTTTGGCAATAAACATGCTTACCCATTGTCATGGCNTCAGCACAGATTAATGCNTGAGTNTGGTCAGAAGTAGCACAGATTATTGCATCAATGGATTTCCCCATTTCATCATACATCTTTCTGTAATCCCAGTATTTCTCTGCTTTAGGAAAACGATCAAAAACACCTTTTGCGTATTTCCAGTCCACATCACAAAGAGCAACAATATTCTCTGTTTTTTCAACTTGTCGAATATTGGCATGCCCCATACCTCCAACACCAATAGCTGCGATATTTAATTTATCACTTGGTGCAACATGACCTGCACGTTTACCTAATACCGTAGAAGGTACTACTGTTAACCCAGCTGCTGCAACAGCACCTGTTTTTAAAAATTTTCTCCTTGAAATTTTTGATGACATAGTATTAAATTTTAAAATCTTTTGATGTGAGACTATGCTCACAATTAAAATAATTAAATAATAATATTATAAGTATTTATCAATTACCTATTTATTTCGTTAATATACAAAAACTATTTCTCACGCAGAGCCTTTTTTAATCTTTTTTTAACAACTTATCGTTTTTTTATATCTTTTTTGAAAGTAATAATGCTTGACTAACACTGTTTAATATAAATAAAAGAACTTATTCTTTTACTCGCTCTTTATCTTTTATCATAAAAATACTCAATTCATATAATAAATAGAGCGGGATTGCCACCACACTTAATGTAAATGGGTCACCCGTTGGTGTTATTACAGCAGCTAAAATTACAATTACCACAATAGCATGTCGTCGATATTTTCTTAAAAATGACTTATTTACAATTCCAAGCAAGGACAATAGCCAAGTAACTAAGGGTAGCTCAAAAGCTAATCCCATGCATAAAACCAACATCATAAATATATCCATATATGAATTTAAATGGAAGTGGTTTTCAATTACTGAACTTAATTGATAACTATGAAGGAATCGTAAAGTGATAGGAAAAACCATAAAATAACCAACTAAAACTCCCAAAAAGAACATAAAAGTTCCAATAACGAATGCTTTCTGCACTCCTTTCTTTTCTCCGGGATATAAAGCTGGAGAAACAAATTTCCATAATTCATAAAATAGATATGGAACAGCAGTTACTACTGACATCCAGAATGCAGTTGTTATGTGAGTCATAAACTGCGCTGCTACGTTGATATTTTGTAGTTTAACAGAGAATTCTTGAGTAAAGAATTCATCTTGAAGGTCTAAGGTCTCTCCTATTTTCTTTAGAAAATTATAGAAAACAAAATCATCATGACATGGAGCCATAATAACTTTATCAAAGAGCCATGGCATTGCAATGAAGTATCCAATAGCTAAAACTAGCCAGACTACAATAATACGAAAAAGCAACCCACGAAAGACATCAAGATGATCCCAAAAGGTCATTTCATTCATATGAGTTATTCATTTGAATCGTCGTCGATTTCGTCTTTCGCTTTATTAATCTCTTCTTTTGCTTCGTTTACTCCGTCTTTGAAACTTTTAACGCCTTTTCCTAGTCCTTTCATTAGTTCAGGAATTTTTTTACCTCCAAAAAGAAGAAGGATAACCAATAATATAATGATCCATTCAGATCCGCTTGGCATAAAAGCCAATAGTAATGATAGGTTTGTCATAACAATGATTTTATATGTTAACTATTTTGTTTACCTACAAAGGTAAAAGATAATAAAATGATAATGATAAAATGAGCATGTAAAATTCGTTAATTTTTCACCTTTAATTATTAAAATGGTAAAGGGTCATTTCCCTTTCTATATATTTCGTCATAAGAGCTTGGAACTGTATAATGTGAGCCTGCACCAACGCCCTCTTGCTGACCATCCATTGTGTTCATTTTAGAACTAATAGGACCATCTTCGGCTACATTAGAAATGCGATCATCATCCAAATTCTTAAATTTAGCCAACTCTCCTGTAAAACGTAATAAGATATTACCTGTTGCACCATTACGATGTTTAGCTATAATAAACTCTGCTAACCCTCGTAAATCACGTCCTTTTTCATCTTCATATATTTTATAATATTCAGGTCTATGAATAAAACAAACAATATCTGCATCTTGCTCAATAGCACCCGACTCACGTAAGTCACTTAACTGTGGGCGTTTACCATCAATACCATCTCTATTTTCAACACCACGGTTTAACTGTGACAGTGCAATAATTGGAATATTTAACTCTTTAGCTAATCCCTTCAATGAACGTGAAATAGTACTCACCTCTTCTTGGCGACTACTAAACGACATACCACTAGCATTCATAAGCTGAAGGTAGTCAATAATAATAACCTCAACTTTATGCTCTCTTACCAATCTTCGAGCTTTTGTTCTTAACTCAAAAACAGAAAGTGAGGGAGTATCATCTACATACAACGGGGCACTTATTAAGTCATTTAATTTATAATCTAATTGTTGCCACTCGTATGGTGCTAGTTGCCCACTCTTTATTTTGTCTCCTGGTATCTCACAAACATTTGAAATTAGACGATTTACTAATTGCACATTACTCATCTCAAGAGAAAAAAGAGCTACTGACTTTCTAAAATCCACAGCTATATTTCGAGCCATAGATAATACAAATGCAGTTTTTCCCATTGCAGGTCGTGCTGCTATAATAACTAAATCAGACTTTTGCCAACCTGATGTAATTCTATCTAATTGACTAAATCCACTTTCTAATCCGCTTAATCCATCAGTTCGCGAAGCCGCTTTCTTAAGTAACTCATATGCATCTTTAATTACAGGGTCAATTTGAGTGTAATCTTTCTTCATATTTCGTTGTGAAAGCTCAAATAAATTACCCTCAGCTTCTTGCATCAAATCATCCACATCCATCGTTTCATCGAATGCTTTGGTCTGAATATTGCTTGAGAAACTAATTAATTCTCTTGCCAAATATTTTTGTGCTATAATGCGAGCGTGATATTCTATATGAGCCGATGAAGCCACTTTACTACTTAACTGTGTAATATAAAAAGGACCTCCTACCTCTTCTAAATTACCTTGCTTAGCCAATTGATCTTTAACGGTTAAAATATCAACAGGACGCTGATTCATAGCTAATTCAGCTATTGCCTCATAAATCAATTGATGCTTATGCTCATAAAATGATTCAGGACGTAAAATCTCACACACCAAAGAATAAGCATCTTTTTCAATCATTAATGCTCCTAATACAGCTTCTTCAAGATCTACTGCTTGAGGCTGAATCTTTCCATATTCATTGGTCTCTTGAGTTTTACTCCTTCTGTTATTATTGTATGGTTTTCGTTTTTGTATAGCCATTCTTTTTGAATCCTCCTTTAAAATCCGAAACAAAGATAAAACACTCTCACGACATTCCATAAATTCGTATGAGGTCTTTTAAATATATTATAAACATTGGAATATGCTCACTACTTTACAACTTTTATTAAATTAATCCCTTAATATTATATCATATTGATATCCTCTTTTACAACTTATCTTGTCCATCTCTATAAAAAGTATAATTGGTGTTATTTATAAAGTACCTTTTCACCATCCTAAAATCAAAAGAACAAGATAAAGTAAAATTGATTCATAAAAGAAATAAAAACAGCCATCATTTTTCTATCTTTGTTGTTATTCATTAGATTACACTAAACATTTTTTAATATGAGAGACTTCATAAAATACACTTTAGCTACGATTACAGGAATTATTCTAGCTAGCTTCTTATTGTTCTTTTTAAGCACTATTGTTTTCTTTGGCTTGGTATCATCAACCGAGACAGAAGTAGTTATCCGTGATAATTCTGTTTTACGACTCAAACTGAATGGTGAACTTAAAGACCGTGTGTTATCAGATGATACGTTTTCTTTTCTTTTAGGCAAAGATCAAATAAACTACGGACTAGAAGATATTCTTGATGCTATCAATAAAGCTACAACTAATGAGCAAATCAAAGGAATTTATATTGAAGCAGGAAATTTATCTACTTCATATAGCTCTCTTTGGGAGATTAGAGAGGCTTTAAGCAAGTTTAAAGAAGCAGGTAAATTCATCATTTCATATGCAGATCACTATACTCAAGGTTTATATTATTTAGCAAGTGTATCAAATAAGGTGATACTCAATCCTCAAGGAATGATTTTTTGGGCTGGTCTTTCATCTAACCCCATCTATTTTAAAGATTTACTAAGTAAGATAGGTGTCGAAATGCAAGTTTTCAAGGTAGGAACCTATAAGTCAGCTGTAGAGCCTTACATTTCAAATGAAATGAGTAATGAAAACAAAGAGCAACTAACAGCTCTTTTAGATAATACATGGAAGAATGTTTTAACCTCTGTGTCTGAAGATAGAAAGATTAGTGTTGACTCTCTTAATTATTTAGCCGATCAAATGCTTATGTTTCAACCTACTGAAACACTACTTACAAACCATGTAGTAGATACACTTCTATATAAAACAGAGGTTGAAGCCCTTATTAATAGTCATCTTGGGGTAGATACGGATAAAAAAATGAATTATGTTAGTGTAAACGACATGGCTAAATTCAAACAGAAAACCCCTAAAGATAGAAGTGGCAATCTGTTAGCTGTTTATTATGCTTCTGGAGAAATTATAGATGAAGCTCCTGCCTATTCTATGCAAGCCTCTGATTACATCATAGGTAATAAAATGGTAAAGGAATTAAAGAAAATAGAAGAAGACAAACACATTAAAGCTGTTGTTCTTCGTGTAAATTCCCCTGGAGGAAGTGCCTATGCTTCTGAGCAAATTTGGAAAGCTGTAAAGGACCTCAAAAAGAAAAAACCTGTGATTGTATCTATGGGAGATTATGCGGCATCTGGTGGTTACTATATTTCAAGTGCTGCCGATACAATTTTAGCTACTCCAACTACTCTTACAGGATCGATAGGAATCTTTGGCATGTATCCCAACACCAAAGAAATCACACAAAAAATAGGTATACATATTGGCTCTGTTAAAACAAACCAGTTTTCAGACTTTGGAGTAATAGGTAGAGGTCTTGATAAGGAGGAACAAGCCTTAATGCAAGCTCATGTTAATCGTGGTTATGACTTATTTTTAGCTCGTTGTGCAGAAGGAAGAAAAACAACACCAAATGAAATACATAAAGTTGCTGAAGGAAGAGTTTGGACTGGAGAAATGGCTAAAGAATTAAACTTGGTGGATAACTTAGGAGGATTAGAGGCAGCCATTCAATTAGCTGCTGAAAAAGCTGAGATCGACGCCTACACTTTGATGTCCTATCCAGAAAAAGAAAGTCTTTTAACCACCCTCTTAAAGAGTAGTAATTCTTCTGTAATTAAAGCTATAATTAAGCAAGAACCTTTATTTCAAATTTATAACCCTATTCACTTGATTAATCATTTAAAAAGTGGCAATTTACTGCAAGCAAGATTACCCTTAGAGTTAAACATCAAATAACCTATAATTATTAAATGAGAGAAAAAACTTTCAAATTTAAAAACTGGCTACTCCCCTTTTCATTCTTATATGGATTAGGTGTGAGAATCAGAAATAAGTTTTTTGATTGGGGAATTTATAAGTCCACCCAGTTTCCTATACCAATTATCTGTGTAGGAAACTTGGCCGTTGGAGGAACTGGAAAAACTCCTCATACCGAATATTTAATTAATTTACTGAAAGAAGATTATAATGTAGCTGTATTAAGTCGTGGATACAAGAGGAAAACAAAAGGTTATATAGAAGCAACCGAACGAAGTACCCCCTTAGCTATTGGCGATGAACCTTGCCAAATAAAGAATAAATTTCCCGATGTTACCGTGGCTGTTGATAGAGATAGGTGCCATGGTATTAAACAGCTCATAAAAAAAACAAATCCTACAATAGATGTTATTATTTTAGATGATGCCTTTCAACACAGAAGAGTAAAGCCAGGATTGAGTATTTTACTGACAGATTACAATCGACTTTTTACTGAGGATAAGCTACTTCCTGCTGGACAACTCCGTGAACCAACAAAAGGTAAAGATAGAGCACAAATTGTAATGGTTACAAAGTGTCCCAAGGATATCAAGCCAATTGACTTTAATATTCTATCAAAACATTTAGAGTTATACCCTTTTCAAGATTTGTTTTTCAGTTCATTAAAATATGGAGATTTAACTCCTGTTTTTTCCTCCGCAACCACAGCAAAACGACCACTCTCTTCTATACAAAAAGACGAAGAGATACTTTTAGTTACAGGCATTGCAAATCCTACAAGCTTACATGAAAAACTAGCTCATTATAATTCAAATATTACGACATTAGAATTTAGAGACCATCACAACTTCAAAATAAGTGATATAGAGAATATCAAAAATCAATTCAACACACTAAAAGGTAAAAATAAAATCATTATAACAACAGAAAAAGATGCTATACGATTGAAAAACATAGCTGAAATACCTGATGATATAAAGAACAATCTATACGCATTACCCGTTAAGATTAGTATATTACAACAACAAAATTATAAATTCACTAAAAAAATATTCAATTATGTTAGAGAAAATCAAAGAAACCGCTAAGTACCTTAAAGGGGAAATGAAAACTAATCCAAAAACTGCTATTATACTAGGTACTGGATTAGGTAGTTTAGTTACTGAGATTCAAGACAAATACGAAATAGAATATACTCAAATACCTAATTTTCCTTTATCTACGGTAGAAGGACATAGTGGAAAATTAATTTTTGGTAAGCTTGGAGGTAAAGACATCTTAGCTATGCAAGGTCGTTTCCACTATTACGAAGGATATGACATGCAAGAGGTAACCTTCCCTATTCGTGTAATGAAAGAATTGGGTATTGAAACTTTATTTGTATCAAACGCTAGTGGTGGTATGCATCCTGATTTTGAGATTGGTGATTTAATGATTATTACCGACCATATTAACATGTTCCCAGAACATCCTTTAAGGGGCAAAAACATTTATGGAGATCGCTTCCCAGATATGAGTCAAGCTTATGATAGAGAACTAATAAACAAAGCGCTTGAAATAGCTAAAGAAAAAGGTATTAAAGTACAACAAGGAGTTTATTTAGGAACACAAGGACCTACGTTTGAAACTCCAGCCGAATATAAAATGTTCCGCATCATGGGTGGTGATACAGTAGGAATGTCAACTGTACCTGAAGTTATTGTTGCTAACCATGCTGGAATTAAAGTTTTTGGTATTTCTGTAATAACAGATTTAGGAGTTGAAGGTAAAATTGTTGAAATTTCGCATGAGGAAGTTCAAGTTGCTGCAGATAAAGCGCAACCAAAAATGACAGCCATTATGCAAGAACTTATTAAACGTTCGTAATAATTAAATGAGTACAGAAATAGCATCTCTTGGAGAGTTTGGGCTAATTGATCGCCTAACTAAAGATATAAAATTACAAAATCAATCAAGCAAATATGGTATAGGAGATGATGCAGCTGTGCTCTCCTACCCTGATAAAGAGGTACTGGTTGCTACAGATATTCTAATGGAGGGTGTACACTTTGATTTAGTGTACACCCCTTTAATGCATCTAGGCTATAAATCTGCTATTGTTAACTTTTCCGATATCTATGCAATGAATGGGAAACCTAAACAGATTACTGTTTCTATTGCATTAGGAAAGCGTTTTCAAGTAGAAGATATTGAAGCTTTTTACGAAGGTGTTAAAATAGCTTGTAAAGAACATCAGGTGGATATTATTGGTGGAGACACTACTTCTTCTTTTACTGGATTAGCCATTAGCATTACATGCATTGGAGAAGCTAAAAAAGAAGACATCGTTTATCGAACTGGAGCTAAAAATACAGACCTTATTTGTGTTAGTGGTAATTTGGGTGCTGCCTATATGGGACTACAACTTCTTGAAAGAGAAAAAGAAGTATTCAAAGGGTCTAAAAATCCACAACCTGATTTTGCGGGTAAAGAATATATATTAGAAAGACAATTACGCCCTAGAGCTAGAAAGGATATTATTGAGGCTTTAGAAAAAGCTAAAATAAAACCTACTTCAATGATGGACGTATCCGATGGTTTAAGTTCTGAATTAATGCATATATGCACCCAAAGTAACGTGGGATGTAGAGTTTTTGAAGAGAACCTACCTATTGATTATCAAACAGCATTGATGGCTGAAGAATTCAATATGAATGTTACTACATGTGCCATGAATGGTGGTGAAGACTATGAGCTTCTTTTTACCGTTCCCATTTCAGATCATGAAAAAATAATTCAAATTGAAGATATTCGACTCATTGGTCATATTACAGAAGCTAAACTGAATACTATTTTAGTTACTCGTGATAATCAAGAAATGGAACTTAAAGCTCAAGGATGGAATCCCTTGAAAAACAATAAAGATACAGAATAATAATTCTCGTAATTAAAAACAACTTATGTTAAAGTTGCATCCCTTAAATGAGGTTGTAACTTAACATAAGTTGTTTATTTACAACCATACTTACCTAAGTAATATACTATAAAACAGACTCTTATAAATCAATTCATATAAAAGAACTAATTATAGATAATACTTTTATTAAATTATATTTGTTGACACAAATAATTTAATTACCTTTGCAAAGCAAAACAACAATAAGAGGGTGCCATAGCTCAGTTGGTAGAGCAAAGGACTGAAAATCCTTGTGTCCCTAGTTCGATTCTTGGTGGCACCACTTAAACAGAAAGGTCCTGAAACAAATTTGTTTCAGGACCTTTCTGTTTTTACTTAAATAACATCCGTCATTAGGCCGCCATATTCTGGATCACCTGCAAAAGTAGGGGGAGTAGTATTATTAAGCAAATAGCTTAGTCACTCTAAATAGGAAGAAACTAATATCTGTCACTCCCCTTA
>JGI24707J26582_10002250_pt1 | contig 14691 bp, 11 predicted proteins | sample BioPla1DNA1_FD_26582 | JGI IMG/M metagenome (IMG submission 26582) | reverse complement strand
TATAGTTAAATGGTTTTTCTTGTCAATATAATTTAATCTTCTTTTTTATCATTTTTTATGATATTATTATTTTGTTAAACTTCCAATAAAACAAGGATTAAAACATTATAATTATTTGGTTTCCATTAAAATAAGGATTGAAGTCAAATATTTAGAACGTTAATAACTTTAACGTTTCAGTTAATCATAATGCAAACAACCATATACCTAAATTTCCACAAGATACATCAATATTCCTGTAAATATAATTCGCAAGTTTCGACAACCTTTTCTAATATAATTAAAAATTATATTAGAAGGCTGGTTCTTATAGCTTGCAATACATAACAGCTAAATTCGACTTAATTCTTGCTAAGAATTTCACCATAGGATATAATCTTTAATGTATGTAAAAAATTAATATAAGTTTGATATAGAAAGGAAGATTTACATGAAACTAGGCATTGTTGGTTTGCCGAATGTTGGCAAAAGCACGTTATTTAATGCCATCACTCAAGCTGGTGCTGAGTCTGCTAACTACCCTTTTTGTACTATTGAACCTAATGTAGGGGTAGTATCTGTACCAGATAATCGTTTAAAGTTTTTGAAAGACCTATACCAATCTGAAAGAATTCTACCAGCTGCAATTGAATTTTATGATATTGCAGGTTTAGTAAAAGGTGCTAGCAAGGGTGAAGGTTTAGGCAATAAGTTTTTATCCCATATTCGTGAAGTAGCATCTATTATCCATGTAGTACGTTGTTTTGAGGACAGTAATATTACCCACGTGGAAGGTGATGTTAATCCTCTTAGGGATATAGAAACTATTAATTTAGAGTTGATTTTTTCTGATTTAGAGATTGTGGAAAGAAGAATAGAAAAGACTCAAAAAATGCTAAAAGGTGATAAAAGCCTACAGGGAGAATTGGATTTATTAAAAAGACTTCAAGCAACCTTTGAAGAAGGCCTATCTGCTCGTTCCTTGGAATTTGACGAAGATGAAGAAGAGATACTAAAAAACTTTGGTCTTTTATCTATGAAACCTGTTATCTATGTGGCTAATGTGGCTGAGGATGAAGTAGCTAATGATGGTGAAAACAATCCCTATGTGGCAAAGCTAAGGGAGTTTGCCAAAACAGAAGATTCAGAGGTAGTTGTAATCTGTGCAAAAATTGAGGCAGAAATTTCTGAGTTAGAAGATGATGAAAAATCCATGTTCTTAGAAGAACTAGGTTTACAGGAATCAGGGTTAGATAGGCTGATACAAGCCTCCTATTCCCTACTGGGATTAATCAGTTATCTAACAGCTGGTCCTAAGGAAATCAGGGCTTGGACTATTAAAAGGGGAACAAAGGCTCCTGGAGCGGCGGGAAAAATCCATACGGATTTTGAAAAAGGCTTTATCCGTGCAGAGGTAGTAGCCTATGATGATTTATTTAATTCGGGTACTTATGCTGCTGCAAGAGAAAAAGGCCTAGTCCGTCTAGAGGGCAAGGAATATGTGGTTCAGGACGGAGATGTTATTTTATTTAGATTTAATGTGTAAAAACCAAGGGGTACACCCCTTGGTTTTTTATATATAACTAATTTTTAGGAATAAACCTTAACTTTTTAATAATCTCTCTGCCTTCTTCGCCTTTTAACCATTTAATAATACTTCTAGCACTATGTTCCTTAGGTAGATCCTTCCTAATTACTACATAATAGGCATCTGCAAGGGAATAGGATCCATCAGCTATACTTTCCTCCGAAGGCAAGACACCCTCAAATGCAAGTAACTTCAAATATTCATCTATTCCTGTTATTTCACCCATACCTTTTAAGTAGGTATATAATGTGTATCCGATAGCATAACTATTTGTGGCCTTGCCATCCAAACCTCCACCATGGTAAAATGCTACCTGTTCCAACATCCCTTCCATAGTAAGCTCTACATGGTTTTTATTTATCGAAGGATGTGTCTTTTCACCTTTTAAGATAAGATTATCCATCTGTGACTGACTTCCACTATCTGAATTTCGTGAAATGGGGACAAGTTTTTTATCAGGCCCACCTAGTTCAGACCAATTTTTAATTCCATTATCAATATATATTCTCCGAATATCTTCATTAGTTATATTCGTTGTTTCATTTTCTTTAGGTGTGATAAATACCAGGGCTTCAGCAGCTATCGGGTAAAATTCTAGTTCTACTCCTTTATCCTTGGCCTCAGCCATTATATCAGGAGATGCATAGGGTACAATTATCATATCAACTTCACCATCTATAAGTAGTCTATATGAAGGTACTGTTTTTGATGCCTCCCTTGGAAAGTTTGTATTATCTTCATTTTGATACATGGCCCTGTTTATTGCTTGGTTAATTAAAATGGTTGATGTGGAACCATCAATTTGTGGATAATTTTCATGTGTAATGCCCAATTCATTTGCAGCGATACTCATGATAGTATCAGTATTACCTTCTTCATCCTCTGTTATGGACTCTTTTGTTGGTGGATCTGTTGTTTCATAATTATCTATATCATATCTACAGGCTATCGCCGAAATTGCTACAGTAATTATTACTATAAATATTATAAACCTTTTCATTGTCGAACTCCCCCTATCTTCTAAACCCATATTTAATTTTTTACACTTATATATTTTAAAGAAAGAAATATTCGCCCTCTCCCCAATGGACTATCCTACCAAAACAGCTTATTTATTTCTATATATTATTATATTCCTTCTTATTTTAATTTAATATCCACTTCATCCTTAGATGCTGAATCTACTAAATGAAGGGCATTTAATATTAGATAAAATATCATAAACAAATTTTTAAGCCTGTCTATATCTTTTATTACCCCTGTAGATTGAAAATATAATTCATAATTNCCCTCTGATAAATTAGTGCTAAAAAGTCCTTCATCATCTTTTATTTTTAACGATATCCTATCCTGATTTCTTATAGCATCTCTTATTTCCTTAATAGAAAATATACCTCTTATCTTATCTTCATCATTGCCTTTGATCACAAATTCTTCATCAAAATTAATATGACCTGTTTCAATATCTTGTATCCCTATAGCCTTGCCTATACTGTTGAACACGCCTTTTCTATTGATGTTAAATTTCAGTCCATCCAAAGTCTTAAAAGGTGCCCTTATTCTAGTATATGTGGTACTATGCTTTCCCGAGGATGTAGTGAAGGTATCCAATACTATGATCCAATTCTCGAGCTTAGCAACCACTTTTTTTGATTTCCAAAAACCACTGTCTATATATTCTCCACCGATTTCATTAGCAAACTGTTGCCAAACTTCCTTGCTTGAACTAAATAAATTTTTAAAGAAANCCAAGTAATCCCTCCTATACTATAACCATCTATATATTAGGTAATTCTTCCACATTAATATTTTCAAGTCATTCCTTATCTATTGTATATTATATATTATTTTTGAGAACAAGGTTTAAAAAATGTATGGATTATTTAATAAATTTATAATTTTAACTCTGCAAAAATAAAATACTCCCCAATAAGATACAGTGGATTTTGTGTTGAAAATCCATGTATCTAAAGGGGAGTATATTAATCAATGGCTACATAACACCTATTTCCTCATAATATTTAATAGCACCATCATGTAGGGGTAGGCCTGCTAAGTCTTTAATTGCGTCTTCTACCTTCATATCTTTTAAGGCATTGTTAGTTTCTTTTAATGTATCAATATTTTCCCAGAAACTCTTAGTTAGATCATATATTACATCTTCTGAAATATCTGATGATGTGAATATGGCCATTTTAATAGCACTAGTGGTGATATCTTCTTCCTGACCACTATAGGTTCCTGCTGGTATAGTGAATTTTGCATACCATGGATAGTCTTCCTGTAATTTTGCAATAACATCTTCTTCAATAGGAATCAATTTTCCACCGGCTGTAGTAGTAATCTCTGTTACTGCCGCTGTTGGCAGACCTGCCATTATCCAAGCACCTTCTAATTGTTTGTTTCTCATTAAATCTATGGCCTCTGTAAAGCCTACAAACTGTACCTTTAAATCATCTGGATAATTCATCCCCACTGTTTGTAAATGGATTTTTGTTTCTACTTCTGTAGTACTTCCAGGGGCACCAGCAGCAAAGTTTTTACCTTTAATATCTTCTAAACTATTTATTCCTGAATCTTTAGTTACTACTACTTGATTGGGATTATAGTATAGTCCAGAAATAACTCTTAGCTTATCATTTGGTCTACCTTCAAAAGTAGCTTCGCCATTAAAGGACTCATACATTATACTAGTTACTGCCATACTTACTTGTGCTTCGCCACTATGTAATAAATTTAAATTGTCAATTCCCCCATTAGAAGCTTGGGCACTGGCTTTTATATAGTCAAATTCATTTGTCCATAGATTAGCAATAGACGAACCTAGTGGATATAATGCCCCTGTAGTGGCGGCTGTAGGAATATTGATAACTACTGTTTCTTTTACATCTCCTGATTCATTGCCCCCATTTGCATCCTCTGATTTTCCTTCATTTGTATTACCTGTGCAAGCTGTTAATAATAACATGATTAACATTAGTACTGCAATAATCTTTTTCATTTTAATAATGTCCCCCTTAATTTTTTATTTTAATTTTAAAGATTTACTAAATCCTTCAATTCCCTATTCCTTTTAATTTGTAAAATAATTATAAAGGTCAATATAATAAGTCCCAAAATATCTGTTTGTAATTTAGGATCGATAGCTAATAATCCGACCACAATTAATAAAATTCTAGTTAGAATCGAGCATTCTTTTATTAGCATACCTTCTAACCCAGCGGATAAACTTATGACTCCTATGGATGAAGTTATCAATGCCCTTATTATCATAACCAAAGATATACCTTCACTACTTCCTAAGAGCAGGACTGGATTATTTAAAAAGAAAAAGGGTAAAAGAAAACCTGTAATCCCCAGTTTCACTGCAATTAACGAGGTCTTTGTTTGATTAGACTTAGCTATACCGGCTGCCACATAGGAACTCATAGCTACTGGAGGTGTTATATTAGATAAACAGGCATAAATAAGACAAAACATATGGGCTGCCATTGGTGTTGCACCTACTTTAATAAGAACTGGTACCGCCACTGCAGCTACTATAACATAGGCGGCTACTCCTGGTACACCCATTCCTAGAATAGTACTCATAATCATCACCATAATACCACCTAAAAATAGCTGTCCTTCTCCTACTACCCTTAAAATTACATAACCAAAATTTAAACCTAAACTAGTCAAGGATACTGTACCTATAATCAATCCTATTAATACACAGGACATACCTACTCCAACAGCACCTCTAGCCCCTTCTACAGTTGCCCCTATTATAGTATTTAGACCCATTCTGGTTTCCTTACGAAGCCATGATGCAATTACAGTAGAAAAAATAGAAATTACTGCTGAAAACAAGGGTGTATAACCTGCCATCATCATTCCCATTAATACTACCAAAGGAATAATTAAATGTCCTCTTTCTTTAATTACTTCTATGGCATCTGGAATATGCTCTTTGGAAAGCCCCTTTAAGCCTAGTTTTTTTGCCTCTAGATGCACAGAGACTATTATTCCTAAATAATATAAAAATGCTGGTAAAAATGCTGCTATCATCACCTTTGTATAGTCAACACCTAGAAATTCTGCCATAACAAAACCTACAGCCCCCATAATTGGTGGTGCAAACTGGCCACCGGTGGAAGCCACTGCTTCTACTGCTGCTGCAAACTCTGCTTTGTATCCCGTTCTTTTCATCAAAGGAATAGTAATAGTTCCTGTAGTTGCTACATTGGCAATAGCACTACCATTGATCATGCCTAATAGGGCACTGGCAATGACAGCTACCTTTGCCGGTCCACCTGGTGAAGTTCCTACTAAAGTTAGGGCAATATCATTAATGAATTGGCTAAAACCACTATATTTCAGAAAACTACCAAATAGTACGAATAAAAATATATAAGTGGCACTTACACCAATACCTACCCCAAATATTCCCTGACTTCCCCAAAACATATGGCCTAGCACTCTTTTTACTGTAAAGCCAGAATGCCCTAATGTACCAGGCACGAATTTACCCCAAAAATTAAATGTTAAAAATAATAAGGCTAAAACTGCTAAATTTCCACTGGCTCTTCTGCCTGCTTCTATAACTAAAAGAATACCTAATCCTGCTATTATCAAATCTGTTTTATTTAAGAAACCACCTGTCATAGCTATTCTTTGATAGTTGACGATCATATATCCAAAAATAGCTATAGTCAATAATACCAGGACCATGTCATATATTGGTATAGATTTCCTATTCTTTTTTTCCTTGGCATAGGCTGGATATAGGGTAAATGTAAAAAGAATTAGAAACATTGCATGATAAGCCCTTAATGTGATAGCATCCATAACTCCTATAGTATTGAAATATAACTGGAAAATTGTCCATATTACTAAAAGTGTAGTTAAAATCTTATCAAATATTCCATCATAATTTCTAGTACGCATATCAGCGTCCTTTTCTTCTAGTAATCTCTGGGCCTCTCTTTCTATATCTGTCATTTTGTTGTCTTCATCCAATCCCAAAACATCACTTCCTCTCTCCTTTATGTATTAAAATTGTAGGTCTACTAAAATAATTATATCTATACTAACATTTTTATAAGATTCTATCAACGTTTTTTTAATAATCTTACGATTTATAACACTATTTAGATAATTAATTTATAATATAAAGTACTATTTTTTACTTCTACAGAAAAAAACAGAGAAACCCATTTTGGGATTTCTCTTATATGTTTTATTTTGTATTTTTTATATATTTTTTAACAACCTTCACAAACCTCTTCATCTGTTTTTTGATCCTGCAAATGTTGATTTTCTCTTAAAGATAGTACATGTTCACCTCTAATATAGAGAGGGATTAACCCTGAAATAATAGCCACCGAAGCTGCTCTGATAAAATAGGGCATTATTTCCTTAGAGGCACTTTTTGCTAGTAACTCTCCACATTCCCCTCCTACTATTATAGCCACCATAAACATACAAAAAATTATGCCCCCGCCTAATATAGCTATTATAATAGAGATACTAAATGTAGATTTTATAATTTCTTTTATTGTTTTTTTCATTATTAACCTCCCCCTTGTACAAATGCAACAGGTATAAATCCTGCTAATATCATTATTGCTGTAAGTAAATGTGTTAATACCCACACCATGGCTAATATAGATGTTTCTTTCATACTAGATTCAGCTATTCCCATAGCTGTATACATGGCAAGTGCCAAAGGTGGCGTCATGCCTTCTAATGCCCCCGTAATAGCAGGTAGGATAGCTGCCACCAACAGAGGGTTCACCCCTACAGCTGTTAGAGCACCTAAAATCCCTGCTCCAAATATTGTTATTTGTGACGATCCAGGTAATATCATACCTAAAAATGTCGTAAACAAAGGAAAAAATATAATCAGTTGCAACTTTGTCATATTAAAGGATTGAACATATTCCCCCAAGGATGCTCCCACCTGTGCATCTCCAAATAAATTTGATATGGAATATGCAAAATAAACTGTTGCCGCTACGGGTGTTATTTGTACTATTCCCTTTTTAAACATGTTGTAAATATTTTTAATGCTTAATCCCCCAGGAAACTCTTTCCTACTAATTAATAGTGAATATATTGTTGCTATCCCAGGAGTAAAAAGTATTACTGACGATGAAAAAGCTTTTGCTCCTTCCTCTCCAAGCCTGGCAGTTAAAAATGTATCACCTAATTTGAAATCCAAGTATAATGGTGCAAAAATCAACAATGGTATAATTAAAGACTTCCAGCCCTTCTTTAAAACATCAAGTGTCCTTGGGATATCTTCCTTTGGAATAGGGGTTACATTATACTTCCAACAAAATAGATACAATATTATGAATCTTTGTATTATAAAGCAGATTCCAACACCCCAAACAGCCATCCAAAAACCAGATAGTTGATATCTCTCAGGAAACATCCCATCTAAGACTGCAAAAGCTAGTAATATGGTTCCCGAAGGTGGAATCATAGGACCCAATGAGCTAGCAGACATTTCAACAGTTGCCGCTAGTTCCCTTGGAAATTTTGTCCGTATCATTGCTGGTATTGTNAATACACCAGTGGCGGCCACATTACCTGGACCAGTACCTGATAGTGCTGCCATAAAAGTACTAGCCAGCAAACTTACATATCCAGCCCCTCCCCTAAATCTTCCCACTATGGATAAAATAAAATCAATAATAGTGTCTACAACATTAGTTTCCCCAAATATAAAAGCCAATGCAAGAAATGCCACTATAGCATAAAACAATGTATTTGTTGATGGTTTTACTAGGTAATAAATAAAATTATCATATTCTCCTAAGACAAATATCATAACCACATATCCTATAAACATGGCCTCATATATGGGTCTTTTGCAAATAACAAACATAACTACAATTGTAATAAGCAATGTAAATAAATATACTAATTCTATTGGAATATTTGTCACATTAATTCTCCCCTTCTGATTAAAAAATCAGTCGCATACAATTTTTAATTATATACCACTGATTTTTTTATATTTTTATTACCTTATTATTTATTAATATTAAATACTATAATAACCTATTAGCTCATATTCTTTCGGTATATTATAAGTCTTTTCTAATTCTTCCAGCTTCTCTAATGTCCAATTACCAGCAATACCTTCCCCATGTGAGGCTTTTTCTAGATACAACATCATAATACCTGCGTCTAGTTTCTTGCTTTCCTCTTTTTCTATTGCCAAATATATTTTCTCCCCATCAATTATAAAGCGCCATGGTTGCACATTTCCCCAAGATGGTGCAAGTTTTGCGTAATAGAATAAGTTTGAAATACCTCGTTCATCCAGATATTCCATGGTACATTCCTGTCCCCATCTTTCAATGTAAACCATTTCTGCAATACCCATTCTGCTGCTTTTGGGTGATGTATCCTTTTTAAATATACCAGTATAGGGATGTCCTATAGCTATGAAAGCCGTGATTACCTGATCCTTTTCTATGTTTAAGCTCTCTTTTAATCCCTCTTCTTCTTCAACATTCAACCAACAGCTTCCTAATCCTAATTCCCAAGCCTTTAGTCTCATAGCTTCCATTATGTATCCGCTATTTTCTAAATAGTAGGGATAAAGTTTTGATAGAACAGCTATATAATGAGGTGCTTCTATCATTTTACCATGATAGCCTGCTTTCCCAGACAATTGTTTATAGATTTCCTTCCCATTTTCTATAAATTTAATAGATATATCAGCATCTGCTATAATGCCTTTTGTGTTATTGCCAAATTCCAGTACCTCTTGAAGTTTTGTATTATCGATTTTATCCTTTTTAAAATCCCTTACTGTCCTCATATCTTCTACTAATTTTATAAATCTCATTAATTTTAACCCCCTTAAACTTTTAAATTTTATACTATTACATTCATAATACTATTTATATATACCCTATTTACTTCACTTAAAAACATAATTCCCCCCTTTGTATAACAATCTGCCTATCTTAATTGTGTTTTATTATAACCTTACTACCTACACCATTTGCTTGTGAAGGTATTACCTCTATGTATCTTGGCATCCTGCTCTTCATTTCCTCCACATGACTAATAACACCAACTATTCTTTCATCTTTTTGAAGTTTTTCTAGGGTATTCATAACTAATTCTAGTTTTTCATTATCCAATGTTCCAAAGCCTTCATCTAAGAAGAAAAGTCCTAAAGGCTTACCTCTGAGCTGTATTTTAGAAGAAAGGGCTAGTGCTAATGCAAGGGATGTTAAGAAGGTTTCGCCACCAGAAAGAGACGTAACTAATCGCCCTTCACCATTGCTATAATCATCCTGCATTATAAAGTTCCCTTTTTCATCTAACTCTAATCCATATCTCTGACCTGTCAATTCTCCCAGTTTTATAGATGCCTCTATTGCCATATCTCTCATATGTTCTTCTGCTAGGAATTTTACAAATTTTCTTCCCCTTAATAGATTATATAAAGTACTAACTACTTCCTTTTTCTCCCCAATCTCTTGATTTTCCTCCTGTAATTCCCTGCATCTTTTTTGTTTTTCCTTTAATATTTTTAAGTTATTTTCTAATGCACCTTCTTCTTTCATGGCATCGTTATAGGTTGTTAAAACTTCACTGTAGGTTTTTTTAATTTTATTAAATTCTTCTTCATCAAAATCTTTTTCTTTTGCCTTCTCTTCTAAACTTTCTAAAGTTTTTGATACATGATTTAAACTTTCTTCGTAAATATTAATTTTAGTTTCTATATTTTTTTGTATATCTTCCTTAATCATAGAATCTAGTGCTTGATGTATATCATCAAAACCCTTGTTTTTTAGATCTTCCTCCAGATTCTTTTCTAAGCTATCAAAGTATTTTTTACTCTTTTCTAAAGTGGAATTTAGAATATTGATCTTCTGTTGAATTTCTTGCTTCTTTTTATTATTTATTTCCCAAAAATCTTGGGTTTCTTTTATCTCTTTTTCTAGGTAATTTATTCTTTTCCTTAATTCTTTTTCAAAATTTTTGGATGATATATCCCCGATGAGACTTATTTTTTCCTGCTTCAATTCCTCCAACCTTTGTTGATGCTTTATCAACATATCTTGATTAACCCTTATATCACTCTTTATATTACCAGATTTCTCTTTTATATTCATTATTATTTGATTTAACTTTTGGATACTAGCTTCCTTATCATTAATATCTTTATTCACCTGTTGATATTCATCTTCTGCCTTTTCTAGTCGTTTCTGTAATATCCTTAGATTATTTTCATCTGATACTACAAAAGTATTACTAATCTCATTAACCTTTTTTTGAAGTTCTCCAAGAGCCTCGCAAAACTTTGTTTCTACATTTTTCAGGTCGGCTGTTTTATTAGCAACCATAGGTTTATAATAGGATATTATATCTTTTTTTAGATTATTATATACAGTGTATTGAATGTTTAATTCCTGTTGCCAATTCCTTAAATCTTCAATTTCCTTTTTTACAAGATCACACTTGGCTCTCGCCTCTTCTATTACAGTATCTTCCACATCTTCCGATTCAATATATAATTTAGGATGATGAGTGGACCCACATACTTGACAGGCCTCCCCTGTCTTTAATTTTAATGCCAAAGCCCTTGCCATGTTATTATCTATGATATTGTCCCACTCTGCTTCCACTGATTCTAGTTTTTTCCCTTCTTTTTTTATTTTTTTATCAACCAATTCCATATAATCCTGTAATTCTATTTTTTCTTTATAATCAGTATCTAAAAATAATTTCTCCGAAAACAACTTTTTAAACTTTCTTTCCTCCTGTTGTAAGGCTGCTAATTTATCATTTAATTGTTTTGATGTATGTTTCAGTTGTTTTTCTTCGCTTTCTACTGACTGTAATAATAAAATAGCTTCTGATACTTCTTTTCGACAATATAAAATATTTTCCATCTTTTGTTTTTGCTTTTTAAATCTTAAAACTATTTCTTCTTCCCTCTTTAAATCTTTAATCTTTTTTTCAATTTCACTTTCTACAATCTTCAATTCATCCGTTTCTTTTTTTATAGCTTTCGTTGTACCTTCAGCTTCCTTCTTTAATCTATCCCATTCTTCTTCGTAATTTGTTGCCAAAGTAATCTTCGGCAGTTCTTCTTCCTTTAGTTTTTTTAATTCTATCTCATACTCCTTAACTTTTTCTAATTTACCTTGGGCTATATTTATAACATTATCTATTTCCTCTTCCTCTTTTTTCTCCTTATTTAATGTATTCTCTTCTTTTTTTATTTCTTCCTCTAACTCTTTAATATTATTTAAAGGGTTTTTAAATACTTCAGCTCTTTTTGCATATTTAAGCCTTTCTTTTTCATTTTTTATTTCTGGTGCTTCAAGATCCAGTATCTCTTTTTGTTTTTTAAGTTTTTGTATTTCCTGATGTAGTTTTTTTCTTTCTTCCATATCTTTTATTTTAATTTCTAATTCTAATTCTTCTTTCTTTTTCTTAGCTACTTCTTTTTGTTTTGTTTCTAAATCTATTTTAGCCTGTTTTAAAACTTCCTCAGAAACATTTCCCAACTCCAACATAATCTTTGTATTAGATTCATATTCCTTTGCTAAGTTTTTTTCCAGGTTTTTCACCTTATTACTTAGACCCTCACCATATTCCTCCAGTCCAAAGATTTTTTCCAACATTTCTGTTCTTTCACCTTCAGTAAGTTTTAAAAATTCATCAAATTTATTTTGTGGAATTATAACAGCTCTAGTAAAGTCTTTAAATTCCATTCCAAGTAATTCTCTTACCTTTTCATTCATATGTGTGGCTTTATCTGCCAATACCTCTTCTTCATCACTAATTTTTATAAGACGAGAAAGTCTATTACTAATTCCCATATTATTTTTATTCAGTTTGTAATTTCGTTCAGCTAGATATCGATGATTACCCAGTACAAATTCAAAAGAAACTGATATTTCTTCTTCAAAATGATTTATAATTCCTCTAATACCATTAGGAGCTCGTTCCACGTTACCATATAGGGCTAATGTTATAGCATCTAAGATACTAGATTTTCCTGCTCCTGTGGGGCCAAATATCCCAAATATACCCAGATCACCAACATTTTGAAAGTCGATTTCCTGCTCTTCTCTGTAACTTTGTAAACCAGAAAATTTCAATCTAATTGGCTTCATCTTCATCACCTTCCTGTAACAATTCTAAAAACAGGTCTTTTAGTTTTTGGCTAGGGGCTGCACCTGTTTCCTGTGCCACAAAACGTTGAAATTGCTCTTCTAGGGATAGTTCTTGAAGAGATTGTCCTTCTTTTTCTTCTTCTTGTACTCCTGGTAAAATCATCCTCCTATATATAATCCCTTTATGTATATTGTTAAGTTCTTCCAATTGTGCATTAGAAAGGGGTTCTTCTAAATTAATTTCTATATGTAACCATATATCCTGATTTTCCTCTGCCGAACACCAGTCATATGCTTCCTTATAAGAAGGAAACCTTTTAATATACATGGGTTTACCACTCTTTAAAGGTATTGGTTTTACCTCATTTTTTTCTTGTGGAATAATTTCTGTAACTAACACTTGTTTCTTTTGATTGCTTTCAGAGAAACTATAATAAAGAGGTGATCCTGAATAGTAGCAAGGACTTGATGTACCACCTACTCTTTGTGGTCTATGTAAATGTCCCAGAGCTGTATAATCAGCCTTTGATGGTATGGCCTTAGGTTCTACTATAAAAGCACCACCCAATTGAATGTTCCTTTCAGAGTCAGAATTTATTCCTCCTAATATATAAAGATGACTAGTAATAATATTTACCGTATCATCACGAAAGTATTGACTCCCCTCTTCTAATGCAAGGGCCACCCTATCAGAGTATGCTCTTTGTAAATCTACTTCCTTCATAGAAATGCTGAGGACTTCATTTAATCTTTTCTCTGATGGATAGGGCAGTGCAAGAATAATAGCATTTTCATCACAACCTGGTATATCTAGTTCAATCCAACCAACACCACCATCTACTGCCTTAACTTTTTCATCTTTTAGCACATCTTCCCTAGTAGCCGCTATTTCATCATATGCTCTATTAGATATAGCCATAGGACCTGCATCCTCACCAGGTAAACCAAATAAATATATACCATGTTTATGTGCTATAGGGTTAGCTGCCCGTAATCTCTCCGGACTATCATGATTCCCTGCAATAGCCACTACCCCACGTCTGCCATGATCTGATATTCTTTCTAATGCTTCATAAAATAATTCCTCAGCAGCAGCAGAGGGATTGTAGTTATCAAAAACATCACCTGCAATAATTACTAGATGAACTTCTTCTTTATCTAAAATATTGCATAGTTCATCAATAAAATCTTTTTGTTCTGGTATACGACTTTTCCCCTCCAAGGTTCGCCCCAAATGCCAGTCGGATGTATGTAAAATTTTCAATGGAAACCCTCCTCCTATAATGTCCTTTGTTTGCATATATTTTCATTATATTATAAAAGATGTACCATAAAGGGTACATCTTCAAATGTTTTTTATCTCTTTTTTTTCCTCTTCCGTTAATACCTTCTCTAGGTCTAACATAATGATAATTTTTTCATCAACTTTGCCTATACCCGTAATATATTGTCTGTCCACTCCAGTTATTAACTCATGGGGATTTTCAATTTGTTTTGTGTCCATTGTTAATACTTGAGAAGCATCATCTACAATAAAACCTACCTGTTTATTATTTAAATTAATAATTATAATCCTATTACTTTCCATTACTTCATTTTCTGGTAAATTAAATCTTTTCTTTAAACTAATAATAGGTGTAATATTCCCTCTAAGATTAACAACACCTTCAACAAATTTAGGTACGTTTGGAATTTGGGTAGCTTCTCTATATTCTGTAATTTCTTGTACATGTTTAATTTCTACACCATATTCTTCGCCACATAATTTAAAAATAACATATTGTTTTTCTGCCATAAATTTAACCCCCTTTATAGTAATTATAACATAATCTTCCTATATATTAATAAGTTTTCAAAACTTTTTCTCTTTTTATTTTATTCAATGATTCAGTTACCTGTACAAANATTATTGAATTTTATTTTTTGTGTTTAATAAATTTGTTTTTATAAAATTTTATAACCTTACTTGATTTTTTATCA
>JGI24707J26582_10002248_pt1 | contig 14704 bp, 18 predicted proteins | sample BioPla1DNA1_FD_26582 | JGI IMG/M metagenome (IMG submission 26582) | reverse complement strand
ACATCAATTATCATTATAGTGGGTGTTATAATTGAAACTATGAAACAGATTGAGTCCCAGATGCTTGTTCGCCACTATAAAGGTTTTTTAAATGATTAATTAATCTTCTCATACTGAGGCTATTCTAGTTGTTGAACCTATATATGATTGTGGTCAATACTTAGAAGGCCTCATTTGGGAATCAAAATATATCATTTTTCAAGGGAGAGGAATATGAAAATTGTAATGCTAGGTGCACCTGGTGCTGGTAAAGGAACACAATCAAAAAAGATTTCAGGGCATTATAAGATCCCGCATATCTCTACAGGCGATATTTTTAGAGCAAATATTAAAAGTGGAACTGACTTAGGGATAAAGGCAAAAGAGTATATTGACAAAGGATTACTAGTTCCTGACGATCTTACGATTGCTTTGATACTTGAGCGTCTTCAACATGAGGATTGCAGTAAAGGATATGTATTAGATGGTTATCCAAGAACTATTCCACAGGCTGAAAGTTTAGACGCGGCCTTGGCCACAAAGTATGAAGAAATAGAGGTAGCAATTAATATAGATGTTCCCAATGATCATATTATCAAGAGAATGTCGGGTAGAAGAGCCTGCTTAAATTGTGGAGCTACTTACCACGTAGTTACAATACCTCCCAAGATTGATGGTATATGCGATGTATGTGGAAGCAAACTAGTTCTAAGAGATGATGATAAGCCTGAGACTGTAGAAAAACGTCTAAAGGTTTATGCTCAGCAGACAGAGCCATTAATTGAATATTATAGGCAAAAGGGAAAACTAAAAACTGTTGATGGAACAAAAGGAATGGACTATATTTTCAAGAATATTATTGAATTGACTATGAGTCTTGACTAATCTGCTTATGGTAATATTGTACTTGAATAGGAAAGGAAGAGGATAATTTGTCTATAATTATTAAATCAGAGAGAGAAATTGAACTAATGAGGGAAGCTGGACGAATATTAGCTGAAGTATTAGAGGCGTTAGAAGACTATATTAGCCCAGGAATAACCACTTTAGATATTGATAAAAAATGCAGAGAGTTAATTAAAAGTTATGGATGTATTCCTTCCTTTCTTAATTACAATGGTTTTCCGGCCTCTCTATGTGTTTCAGTAAATAATGAAGTAGTACACGGTATTCCGGATACAGAGCATATTCTTAAGGAAGGTGACATTGTATCTATCGATGCAGGGGTCATCTATAAGGGATACCACTCTGATGCGGCTAGAACTGTACCAGTAGGATCGATAAGCAAGGAGGCGCAAAAGCTTATTGAGGTTACCAAAGATAGCTTTTTTGAAGGAATCAAGTATGCCAAGGCTGGTCATCATCTATATGAAATATCTGAGGCTATTCAATCATATGTTGAGTCCTTTGGTTATTCTGTAGTACGGGATCTGGTAGGTCATGGTATAGGCAAAGATCTTCATGAAGAACCCCAGATACCAAATTTCAAGCAAAAACGTAGGGGACCTAAACTGGAGCCTGGAATGACTCTGGCTATTGAACCAATGGTAAATGAAGGGCGCTATGATGTCTATTGGCTTGATAATGACTGGACTGTTGTTACCGCTGATGGCTCTCTTTCTGCCCACTATGAGAATACTGTTCTAATTACAGAAGATGAGCCGGAGATACTTACTTTACGCAAGGCATAATTAATTTCTACGTATAGAAAGGCTTGAAAATATGAAAGAAGTATTTATCGGAGGCTTTGCAATCTCCAAACAAGGTCATGATTTTGGTAGATTGTATGTAATAATCAGTAAGGATAATGAATATATATATTTAGTGGACGGAAAAATTAGAACACTTCAGCGTCCCAAGAAAAAGAAAGTTAAACATGTTAATCTGCTTAATTATTATGATTCTGAACTTATAGATAAGATTAAAGATAATAAAGTCAGGGATGAGGATATAAAGAGAGCTTTGAAATTATATCATAGATCTAGAATGCAAGATTCTTAGCATAAGATGCAAGATTTTAGCATGAGTAGCATATTGAAATATCAAATAAGGAGGTTGAGTAATGTCTAAGGCAGATGTTGTTGAAATCGAGGGTACAGTTATTGAGAAGTTACCTAATGCTATGTTCCATGTAGAATTGGAAAATGGTCATAAAGTACTGGCTCATATAAGCGGCAAGTTGAGAATGAACTTTATTAAGATAGTTCCTGGTGATAAAGTAACATTGGAATTATCACCTTATGATTTGTCAAAAGGTAGAATTATTTGGCGTGATAAGTAGTTGGATAAACTAGGTTATACTTGAAATTTATTTTTAAAATTATGTAAAAATATTGCTTGCTATTATATTTCCGCAGTGATATAATAAAAGGCGGACTTTTTTGAAAGGGGTGAATTACTGTGAAAGTAAGGTCATCAGTAAAACCAATTTGCGAAAAATGCAAAATTATTAGAAGAAAGGGTGCTATCAGAGTTATCTGTGAAAACCCCAAACACAAACAAAGACAAGGCTAATATACAATAGTTCGGGTACCTCAAAACTCGGTATTGTTTTATATAATATAGTTCTTGCTTTTTGTGTTACAATTAGCTGCCTACTTTGGCAGTGATGTTGTGATATTGTGGGCAGCCTTGCGTTATACGTAAGTGTCTGTTTTAAGGACTGTGCCGTCATCACAGTTTCTTAGCAACAGGCTTCGGGGCCTGTATGTCACAATTTAAAGCGGCTGACGTAATATAAAAGTTATATTACGGTAATCTGACAGGATAGCAAATGGTTGCTTCCTTGTCACAATAAAACAATTTGGAGGTGTATTAAACGCATGGCTCGTATCAGTGGCGTAGATTTACCAAGAGACAAACGTATAGAAATAGGACTAACTTATATCTATGGTATAGGAAGAGTAAGTTCTAAACGCATTCTAGCTCAAGCTAATGTTAATCCTGACACCCGCGTTAGAGATTTAACAGACGATGAAGTAGCTAGAATTCGTGATGTTATTGATGAAATACAAACTGTTGAGGGTGATTTAAGAAGAGAAATCGCACTTAACATTAAGAGATTACAAGAAATCGGATGCTATAGAGGAATCCGTCATAGAAAAGGTCTTCCAGTTCGTGGTCAAAAGACTAAGACGAATGCAAGAACCAGAAAAGGTCCTAGAAGAACTGTTGCTAATAAGAAGAAATAATTGTTGATCTGCAACATATATAAATAGGAAGTAATAAAATCTGTTTCTACTAAAGTATTAAGCCTGTAGAGACAGTAAATAATCCAATAGGAGGGTTTGTTTAAATGGCTAAGAAAACAGCAGCAAAAAAAGTGACTAAAAAACGTGTCAAAAAGAACGTCGATCGTGGACAGGCACATATTCAGTCATCTTTTAACAATACAATTGTTACGCTGACAGATGCAGAAGGTAATGCACTTTCTTGGGCTAGTGCTGGCGGATTAGGCTTTAGAGGTTCAAGAAAATCTACTCCTTATGCAGCTCAAATGGCAGCAGAAACTGCAGCAAAAGCAGCGTTAGTACATGGTTTAAGAACAGTTGAAGTTATGGTTAAAGGGCCAGGCTCAGGTAGAGAGGCAGCTATCCGTGCAATTCAGGCATGCGGTATAGAAGTAACCAGTATCCAGGACGTAACTCCCGTTCCTCATAACGGATGTCGTCCACCAAAACGCAGAAGAGTCTGATAGGAGGTTAGAGTAAATGGCAAGAGACATGGGTCCGGTTTTAAAAAGATGTAGATCACTTGGCATAGAGCCTGCTTATTTGGGTATCGACAAGAAATCCAACAGATCATTTGCTAGAGCTGGCAAGAAAACAAGTGAATATGGTTTACAATTAAGAGAAAAGCAAAAAGCTAAGTTTATCTATGGGGTATTAGAGAAACCTTTTAGAAATACTTATGCAAAAGCTTCTAAAATGAAGACAGGTACAGCAGGTGAAAACCTGTTAATATTATTAGAGTGCAGACTTGATAACGTACTTTTCCGTTTAGGTTTTGGTAGAACAAGAAAAGAAACTAGACAAATTGTAAGTCATAAGCATGTATTAGTTAATGGTGTATGCGTAAATATCCCATCTTACAAAGTTAAGGCTGGAGATAAAATAGAAATTAAAGAGAAATTTAAGAATACACAAAGATATAAGGATATCTTAGAGGTTACTGGAGGAAGAACAGTTCCTGCATGGCTAGAGGCAGATCATGAAACATTGACAGGTATTGTAAAGGAAGTTCCAACAAGAGACCAGATTGATGTTCCGGTAAATGAAATGCTTATTGTCGAGTTGTATTCTAAATAATAATAATATAAGATATGCTGCTTATATTATAAGTTACTTTATGGTACGTAATATAAGCAGAACATTTTATGTTATCATTAAATTGAAGTTCAACTCATATAACCCAGAAGGAGGGTCCTGTTGTGTTTGATTTTGAAAAACCCAAAATAGAGATTGCAGAAATTTCCGAAGATAAAAAGTTTGGACGTTTTGTGGTAGAGCCGCTTGAGAGAGGTTATGGTACAACTTTGGGTAATTCCCTTAGAAGGATCATGCTATCATCCCTACCAGGTTCGGCTGTCAGTCAGATAAAGATTGATGGGGTTGTTCATGAGTTTAGTGTTATTCCTGGAGTGAAGGAAGACGTAACTGAAATTATCATGAACATCAAAAGCTTAGCAATCAAAAACACAAGCGATATAAATGAACCTAAGACTGCTTATATTGAGGCAGAGGGTGAAGTAGTAGTAACAGCAGGTGATATACAGGTTGACCCAGATATTGAGATACTAAATCCTGATCAGGTAATTGCAACTTTGTGCGGAGGACCTGACAGCAAGTTATATATGGAACTAACTATTACCAACGGAAGAGGATATATCAGCGCTGATAAGAATAAGAATGATGAGCTTTCAATTGGTGTAATTCCTATTGACTCAATCTATACCCCCGTTGAGCGTGTTAATCTTTCCATAGAGAATACTCGTGTTGGGCAAATCACAGACTATGATAAACTCACTCTGGATGTATTTACCAATGGAACATTAGCACCGGATGAGGCTTTAAGCTTGGCAGCAAAGGTACTAAGTGAACATCTAAAATCCTTCATAGATTTATCTGAGAATGCAAGAACTGCAGAAATCATGGTTGAGAAAGAAGATAATGAAAAAGAAAAAGTACTGGAAATGAGCATTGATGAATTAGAATTATCAGTTCGTTCATATAACTGCTTAAAGAGAGCTGGAATCAATACGGTGGAAGAACTCACCAACAAAACTGCTGAGGATATGATGAAGGTGAGAAATCTGGGACGTAAGTCTTTGGAAGAAGTACTGACAAAATTAAAGGAGCTTGGCTTATCATTAAGTCAGAGCGAAGACTAATATAGAATTAATCGTAATTTGTTTCGAAGGAGGGAAAGCAATGGCAGGTTATAGAAAGCTTGGAAGAAATTCCAGTCAAAGAAAAGCTTTGCTTAGAAACCAGGTAACTAACTTACTATATCATGGTAAAATTGTTACAACTGAAGCTAAGGCAAAGGAAATTCGTAGAATAGCCGAAAGCATGATTGCTCTTGCTGTAAAGGAAAAAGATAACTATGATACAGTTACAGTAACCACAAAGGTTGCTCGTAAAGATAAAGACGGCAAGAGAGTAAAAGAAGTTGTAGATGGTAAGAAAGTTACTGTTTATGATAATGTAGAAAAAACTATTAAGAAGGATAGACCATCTCGTCTTCACGCTAGAAAACAGATGATGAAATATCTTTATCCTATAACAGAAGTACCTAGCGAAGCTGCAGGTAGAAAGAGAAATACAAAGGAGATTAACTTATCTGATAAGTTATTCAATGAGATTGCTCCTAAGTATGCTAACCGTAATGGTGGTTATACAAGAATTGTTAAGATAGGGCCTCGTAAAGGCGATGCAGCTTTAGAAGTATTAATCGAATTAGTTTAAATAATTGTATGAACTATGGGGACGTATTATACGTCCCCTTTTTACTAAGAAAAATAGTACTATAAAATTGCCAAAAACATGATGCTAATATATAAAGTGCTTAAATTTGAAATTATGTGTAGACTTGTCCAATAAGATAGAATATAATACATAGACAAATGCCATTAATAGTTATAAAATAATTAGCATAGTAAATCATTATATAAATTGTTATTAAATCCGAATAAAATAATCTAAATTACAAAATACAATAATTAATTATAAGACTAAATAATATATAAAATAGTTGAAAAAATAAAGAGAGATTAATATAAACTAGATAACTTAGAATTAAATTATTGAAAAAAGTATATTGCTATTTTATTGGTTTATGTATAGATAGAGGTGAAGGTATGGATATGATAAAGGTAGATAATCTGTCATTTGAATATATTAGACGGGACGAGAATGGTGATGTGGAATCAGTTCATAAGGCAATTGATAATGTAAGTTTTCAGGTGAAAAAGGGCGATTTTGTAGCCATACTTGGTGCAAATGGTTCAGGAAAATCTACCATGGCTAAACATATCAATGCTATCTTATATCCAACATCTGGTTCGGTATGGGTTAATGGATTAAATACAGCAGATGATGAAAATCTATGGAATATCCGTCAGTCAGCAGGCATGGTTTTTCAAAATCCTGATAATCAGATTATTGCCACAGTAGTTGAAGAAGATGTAGGTTTTGGTCCAGAAAATCTTGGGGTTCCCACTGATGAGATATGGGAAAGAGTAGAAAAAAGCCTTAAGGCTGTAGGTATGTTGGAATATCGTCATCAATCACCTAATAAATTATCTGGGGGTCAAAAGCAGAGGGTGGCCATAGCTGGTATTATGGCAATGAAGCCCCAATGTATAGTATTGGATGAACCAACAGCTATGTTAGACCCTAATGGACGTAAAGAGGTAATTTCTACCGTTAAGGAGTTAAATAAAAAAGAAAAGGTAACAGTGCTTTTAATTACCCATCATATGGATGAAGCTGTTTTAGCAGATAAGATTATAGTTATGAATAAAGGGCATATAGTAATGCAAGGGACACCCAAGGAGATATTTACAAAAGTAGATGAATTAAAGAGTTATAGGCTGGATGTTCCCCAGGTAACAGAATTAGCTTATGAATTAAAGAAAGCAGGGCTTCCTTTGGATGATGGAATTTTAACTGTTGATGAGTTTGTCCTTTCGCTAAAGAAAATTCAGCACAAGGATTAATTATAATAGAACGCAGGTGATATTATTGCAGATAGTATTTGATAAGGTAAATTATATATATGGCTTAGGAACCGCATTTGAAAAAGCGGCTCTTAAGAATATTGATCTATCCATAAGTAAAGGGGAATTTATAGGCCTAATAGGTCATACAGGCTCTGGTAAATCAACCCTTATACAGCATATGAATGGCTTGTACAAGGCAACAGAAGGTCATATCTATTTTAATGGAGAAGATATATATGACCCTAAGTATAATCTTAGAACCTTAAGGCACAAAGTAGGTTTGGTCTTTCAATATCCTGAACACCAACTTTTTGAGACCACTGTATTTAAAGATGTTCTATTTGGTCCCTTAAACTTAGGAATGGATAAGATACAAGCTGAGATTCGTGCCTATGAAGCTATAAAGATGGTAGGTTTGGGTGAGGAACTGCTGGATGCCTCTCCATTTGAATTATCTGGAGGACAGAAACGAAGGGTAGCTATAGCGGGCATATTAGCAATGAAGCCAGAAGTATTAATTCTTGATGAACCTACTGCGGGATTGGATCCTAGAGGTAGGGATGAGATTCTTGATCAGATTGCTAAACTTCATAAAGAGAGTAATATTACAGTGATTTTAGTATCCCATAGTATGGAGGATGTAGCCAATTATGTGGACAGAATACTTGTAATGAATCATGGAGAGCTGGCCATGGATTATTCAACCAAGGATACCTTTGCCCGCTATAAAGAGCTAGAGAAGATGAATCTTGCTGCTCCTCAAGTTACTTATGTTATGAACGCTCTTAATGAAATTGGCTTTGATGTATCAACGGATGCTACAACTGTTGCAGAAGCCAAAAAAGAAATACTTAGGAAAATAGGTAGCGTAAAATAATAAATTTATATATTGCTATGAAAGGCATGGTTATTATAAATGATTAGAGATATTACAATTGGACAATATTATCCCTCAAACTCCATACTGCATCATCTAGATCCCAGGGTGAAACTAATAGGTACTTTAGTATATATTGTATCTTTGTTTTTGTTTAACTCTTTCTATGGATATATTGCCGTGACTATATTCCTGTTTACGATTATAAAATTATCTAAGGTTCCCTTACCTTATATAGTAAAGGGCTTAAGGGCCATTATAATCTTGCTCATCTTTACATCGGTTTTTAATGCTTTTTTAACTCCTGGTGATCCTCTTGTTCAATGGGGAATAGTAAAGATAACAAGGCAGGGATTACGGGTAGCCGCATTTATGGGAATTCGCCTTATATATTTAATTATGGGTTCTTCTATTATGACATTTACAACTACACCCAATCAATTAACTGATGGTCTGGAGAATCTTATGTGGCCTTTACGACGCATCAAGGTTCCAGTTCATGAGATAGCCATGATGATGTCAATAGCCCTACGTTTCATACCAATTCTATTGGAAGAAACAGATAAGATTATGAAAGCCCAGATGGCTAGAGGCGCTGATTTTGAAACTGGTGGCCTGTTAAAAAGGGCTAAAAGCCTTGTACCTCTTTTAGTACCCCTCTTTGTTTCTGCTTTTCGTAGAGCCAATGACTTGGCCATGGCAATGGAAGCTAGATGCTATCGTGGTGGAGAAGGAAGAACAAAGATGAAACCGCTTCGCTATAAAGGTAAAGATACAGTTGCTTACCTTATATTATTGGTCTATATTGCAGTTATTGTGGCTGTGAAGATTATTGAGAAAAAATATCTGTAATATTGGAGTGATAGCATGAGGAGAATTAAATTAGAGATAGCCTATGATGGCACCAGGTATTGCGGATGGCAGGTACAGCCAGAGGAAATAACTGTAGAGGGTTTGATAAATGAAAAGTTATCACAGCTTTTAGGAGAGAAAATTGAAGTAATTGGAGCAAGTCGTACTGATTCTGGGGTACATGCCATGGGAAATGTAGCAGTATTTGATACTAATTCTTCGATACCAGCTGAGAAGTTTGCCAAGGCCCTTAATGTAAGATTGCCAGAGGATATTAGAGTACAAACCTCCTGTGAAGTTCCCATAGATTTTCATCCAAGGCGGACAGAGTGCGTTAAGACCTATGAATATCGTATTCAAAATCGCAAGATAGAAATGCCCATGGACAGGCTTTATTCATATTTTGTATATGTGGACTTAGATATAGAGGCAATGCAAAGGGCTGCTGAATACTTGGTAGGAACCCATGATTACAAAAGTTTTTGTTCTGTAAAAACCCAGGTTTTAGATACAGTTAGAACAATCTATAGTATAAAGGTTAGTAAAAAGGAAGATATTATATATATAAGAATAAAGGGGAATGGATTTCTCTATAATATGGTGCGAATCATAGTTGGAACCTTAATAAATGTGGGAAGAGGTTTTCATTCTCCAGAGAAAGTCCTTGAAATCTTAAAAGCTTGTGATCGTAGCCTAGCAGGGCCAACAGCACCAGCTAAAGGATTAACGCTGGTCAAGATAGAATATAATATCTAACATAGTATATAAAAATTAATTAAAATTTAAACTGATGGCTAGAGCAGAATTTATATGTATTTTTTTGTATTTAGTTTTTGTAAAATGCTTGACACACCTAGAAACATATTATATAATATGGAATTGTGACGTGAGAATACTTGTGCCAAAGCCCCGGAATGAGTGTTCAAAAGCGTAAATGAGATGAATTAGAATACGACTTGAATAAATAAATAGATACCTGACAGATTGGTCGGGATATTATTGTGAAATCCAGGTTTTCATAAGGAGGTAAACCGATGAAAAGTTATATGGCTAGTCCTGCTACAATTGAAAGAAAATGGTATGTAGTTGATGCAACAGGACATACATTAGGCCGTCTCTCTTCAGAGATTGCTGCTATATTAAGAGGTAAACATAAGCCTACTTTTACACCACATATTGACAATGGTGATTATATTATAGTAGTTAATGCAGATAAAATAAAAGTGACTGGTAAGAAATTAGAGCAAAAGACATACTTCCGTCATTCCGAATATGTAGGCGGAGTTAAAGAAACAACATTATCAGAAATGCTTGCTAAAAAACCCACAGACGTTATTACTCTAGCTGTAAAAGGCATGCTTCCAAAAGGACCTTTGGGAAGATCTATGTTAAAGAAGTTACATGTATATGCAGGTCCTGAGCATAACCATGCAGCCCAAAAACCAGAAGTATTAGAGATTAAGTATTAATTAGAGGTTGAAAGGAGGAAATAACATTGGCTAAAGCAAGATATTACGGAACAGGTAGAAGAAAGAGCAGTGTTGCCAGAGTGTATTTAGTACCAGGTACTGGCAAAATTACAATAAATAAAAGAGATATTGATGACTATTTTGGTTTAGAGACATTAAAGTTAATTGTTCGTCAACCATTATTATTAACAGAATTACAGGATAAATACGATGTACGTGTTAATGTAAAAGGTGGCGGTTTCACAGGCCAAGCAGGTGCTATCAGACATGGTATCTCCAGAGCCTTATTAACTGTAGATGCAGATTATCGTCCAACACTGAAGAAAGCTGGTTTCTTAACAAGAGATCCAAGAATGAAGGAAAGAAAGAAATACGGCTTAAAGGGCGCTCGTCGTGCTCCTCAGTTCTCAAAACGTTAATTACTTGTGTCGACTTNCAAGANAGTCGGTTCAAAATTACAAAGTTTGTTCACGAGTTACCCAACCGTCAGGGGGAGAATTCCCTTTGGCGGTTTTTTTGTATTCAAAATAGGCTCTTTGTCAAGTCTTGGGGTGTAAGCTTGCAATTATGCTCCAATGCTAGGCTTAGAGCTATTTTAATGTTTACACATATATTTACTGTTTATATGTATTGTAATAAGCCACTCATTAATTCGTCTTTCTACATTGTTCAACTTGAAATCAAATAGAGCAGTAGATTTTTCCAGTCTGATAAGGTTTGAAATTACGGGCTACTAAAAAACTCTTAAGAACTATAATCTTATTGTAGCCTTCGTAGGACCATGAGTTTAATTATATTTGAAGACATTTACTATCCCTTGTAAACTACTTAATGCATAATCACTTATGTGACGGTAAATATTTATTTACAGTATAGAGTTCTTTGGAAAAAATATTTTATTTGTCAGTAATGTTAGAATATATAAATATTTTTGTAAGTAGTAACAATTGAAAAAAATTATAACTTAATTTACAATATAATAAAAGATGGAATTATAAAATAGTATATGTTCTGTAAGGAGAGCACAATGGCTAATGTATAATATTATGCTATAAGAAGAGGGTTGAAAACAGTATAGTCTGCTTTACGAATTTAAAGCTGCTATAATTCATGGATACAAGAAAAGGCGCCCCTATTGTTAAATCAAGTACATTAGAGGTGTTTTTTTATTAATGAATTTAAGTAAGCGATAAATATATGAATATTAAGAGGATTATTAATATCCTTAATTAATATTGGAATATCACTACAATAATGTATTATATTAACATTACATAGAATATAAAATTATCCACAAATATTGAGTATGTTATAAGGGAGGGTTTAATTGCAGGAATATTTTAATAATTTCAAATTAGAAACAACATCAATTTGGTCATTCCCAAATAGAGGAAATTGGGCAACACATTCTGGTTCATTTAGAGGAAATTGGTCACCTTATATTCCGAAAAACCTTATATTAAGATATACGAAAGAAAATGATTGGATTTTGGATCCGTTTTTAGGAAGTGGAACAACAGCTGTTGAATCAGCATTGTTAAATAGAAATTGTATAGGAGTAGATATTAATCCGAAAACTATACAGATTGCGAAAAAGAATATGGAGGCAATTGAAACAAGTTGCCATATTATTATTAAGCATGGAAATGCATGTAACATGAATTTTATAAAAAATAATAGCATAGATCTCATATGCTTGCATCCGCCTTACTGTAATATTATTAAATATAGTAAAGATATTGAAGATGATTTGTCATTACTTAATGAAGAAGAGTATTATAAAAAAATGTGTATTGTTGCTAGTGAGAGTTATAGGGTATTAAAAAAACAAAAATACCTAGCAGTATTGATTGCAGATATGAGACGTAATGGAAATATTATTCCTCTAGGATTTAACGTAATGAAGATTTTTCAAAGTATAGGTTTTACATTAAAAGAGATAGTGATAAAAGAACAACATAATTGCCGATCTACAGAGAAGTGGGAAGGCATTATAAAAAAGCAATGCTTTTTATTAATCAAACACGAGTATTTATTGATTTTCAAAAAATAGGAGGTACAAAGATGGCAAGAAAAAATCCATTAGTTTCGCCAATATTAAAATGGGTAGGAGGTAAAAGACAGCTACTGGATAGCATCGAGCCGCTTATACCGAAATGTTCAACATACTATGAACCATTTGTTGGAGGAGGAGCAGTGCTTTTTTGCAAACAACCAAATAAAGCTGTAATAAATGATTCCAATGCTGAATTAATAAATGTATATGTAACAATCCGAGATAATCCAGAAGAGTTAATAAAGATACTGAAGGAACACAAAGAAAACAACTGTGAAGATTATTTTTATGAAATTAGAGCTCTAGATCGTGATAGATATGCATTTCAAGCGTTGACTGATGTTGAGAGAGCAGCAAGAATAATATATTTAAATAAAACATGTTATAATGGTTTGTTTAGGGTGAATAGTGCAGGCGAATTTAATACTCCTTGGGGCAGATATAAAAATCCGAATATAATAAATGAAACTACCATATTTGCTATGCATACATACTTTAATAAAGCAAATATAACCATAAAATGTGGAGATTACAGAGACGCGTTAAAGGGGATAAGAAAGGGGGCTTTTGTTTATTTTGATCCTCCATATATGCCAATTAGTTCATCATCGTCTTTTACGGGATATACAGCAGGAGGATTTAGTGAACAGGAGCAAATAGCGTTAAAAGAACAATGTGATGCATTAAATGCCAAAGGAATTAAATTTTTATTATCAAACTCATCATGTTCTTTCATTGAAGATTTATATAGTGATTACATCATAGAGCATGTTAGTGCTACTAGAGCGATAAATTCTAATCCCGAGAAGCGTGGTGCGGTAAAGGAGGTTTTAATAAGAAATTATGAGCTTGATCGATGACAAATGGGAAATCCTATTTGATAAATACAATATTGAAAATGAAATTAAGAGCAAGGGTTTATTTTACATTACAGCTGATCAGATTAGAGAAGTTAAAGAGCCAAGATTAATGACAAAGTTTGACACAAGAGAATCTTTACCTAGTGTGTTTGGAAAGAAAATATCGATTTTACCGGTTACAAGAGGAAAATATGTTCTTGGAGAGTTTGAACTATATCAGGACATTCCTGATAAGACTTCAGATATCAAGCAATTGACCAGTGCTAAGATACCAGATTATTATGAAACTATAGATATAAGTGATATTAGATCGGAAGCCAACGCTATTAATATCATGAGTATAGCAGGAATATTAGATGACTTTTTAGGAGAAGAAGATATGGTACAAACTGTATCAGGTCGTATGAGTTCTGGCAATTTTGGATTTTATATACATGATTTTAAGAGAACTAAAAAAAATGATAAGCCATATATAATTGTTAATAATTCGCAAGTTGAAATAGATGGAGGCTTCGAAAATCTAAATATTTTTTCGATTATTGAAGGAAAAAATGTGGTTTATAGTGATTTTTTGATAAGGCAGCTTTATTACCCAACCAGATTGTGGGAAGCTAAGATTAGCAAGCCTATTCGCCCTGTATTTATGGTATATTCAAATAGCATCTTTCGATTATTGGAATATGAATTTACAGAGATAGATTATTATAATTCAATAAAACTAGTTCAAGAACGAAATTATAGTTTAGAGGATACAGAAATTACTTTGGATGATTTATACGCTACATGGAAAAATACAATTATAAAGCCAGAGCCAGAAGTTACATTTATACAAGCAGATAGCTTTAATAAGGTTATTTCTTTAGTAGAGAATTTAAATGAAAGTCCAATGTTAACAGCGGAGATAGCAGAATTATTTGGTTTCAGGGAAAGGCAAGCAGATTACTATTATAATGCATGTAGGTATTTAGGATTAGCAGAAAAGAAAACAAACGAAGAAGGTGTTAAGGTATATATTACTGGTCTTGGAAAACGACTTCTTAGGATGAAATATAAAGAACGTCAACTAGAGTATGTGAGATTAATATTAGAACATCAGATATTTTATGATCTATTTGAAATTGTATTAAAAACAGGAGAACTTCCAGACAAAAGATATATAAAAGGAAAGATGAGAGAATTAGATGTATGTGGTGAGAGATTAATAGATAGGCGTTCAAGCTCTGTTAGAGGTTGGCTTAATTGGATTATTACATTAGTAAAATAATGAGAAATAGGGTCAAGAGGGGGGATATTGAAACTGGTTATTATATTCGGTCTCTTTTTTAGGCTCTATGTCAATAGTTGGGGTGGGATTCGTTGAATTCCGCTCCACTACTGTATTTAGAGCTA
>JGI24707J26582_10002246_pt1 | contig 14709 bp, 15 predicted proteins | sample BioPla1DNA1_FD_26582 | JGI IMG/M metagenome (IMG submission 26582) | reverse complement strand
CCGTAACCTAATGGTCATGGGACTTTCAGCTTATTACCCCACCGGGGATTCGAACCCCGGACGCCTGATTAAGAGTCAGACAACGGGCCCCATAATAATGGGATTTTCTGTCCGTTTTGCTAGTTACGTGTTAGTTATTGTCTCATTCGCTAGTAATTCTTAAAGACGGAAAGACCGCCCCGGTTGGAGCGGCTTCCGTAAAGCGACATTCATAATCCCAAGTGTAGTCTATCGTTTTTCCGACTTGTTATCAAGCCTTTCAGGCTTCTTTTGACCCCGTAAGACCCCAGCATAGTACAAACCTGCATCAGCAAGATAACGGCTCACATTGCCCCCGTACAGCTCCCTGGCGGCGTCCTCAATGAGCTGATACATCCCTTCTTCGATAGTGATATTTAGTCGCTTAGAGGCCATATCGGATCAATTTCCCCTTCCCAATCTTTAGTCATTACCCTTTGTTTCACTCCAAGGCGCCCCTGTAAATCCGTTACAACCTCACATAAAGTGGTTATTTGATTGAGCAACAGGCCGGTAGCTGACATGTTCTGGTAGGGATAGGACCATTTGTCTTTGGGTTCAATACGGGATTACGACCCAAAATTGNCCTGTTTTCTAGCCACTATTTGGGCTCCCCAGAAAATGCAAAAGGAGCCGCAAACTGCGACTCCCATTGGTTTTGCTGTGGTACCCCACCGGGGATTCGAACCCCGGACGCCCTGATTAAGAGTCAGGTGCTCTAGCCNACTGAGCTAGTGGGGCACGTGGTAGCGGCGACTGGATTTGAACCAGTGACAACACGGGTATGAGCCGTGCGCTCTGACCAACTGAGCTACGCCGCCAAAATTGGTTGCGGGGGCCGGATTCGAACCGACAACCTCCGGGTTATGAGCCCGACGAGCTACCAGACTGCTCCACCCCGCGACGATAATGGTGGAGATGAGGGGAATCGAACCCCTGGCCTCTTGAATGCCATTCAAGCGCTCTCCCAGCTGAGCTACATCCCCACATTGGTACCCCCAACCGGATTTGAACCGGTGCCTTCGCCGTGAAAGGGCGGTGTCCTTGGCCGCTAGACGATGGGGGCCCGATGTCATGTGCTTTCCAGCACCGACGACATTTATGATACCAAATCACTCAGAGTGTGTCAACCCCTTGTGGGTGGGAAATTACCCGCAATCTACTATCTGTAGAACCCTGACATATGATCTTTGGCTGCCAAACCATCAGCGGTGAGCTTCGCCATCTTGATCTCATGGTCAGTCATAGGTGAACCCCGAAGTTCAACGATAGCCTCGTTCAGCTTTTCCATATATCTCCCCAGCTTCAGGTTCCCAGGTAACTGGACATTCTCTTCGATCCAATAATAATGCTCCCGATACAGATCTGTCAACTGCCTTAGCCAAGCCCAGCGACGCCAAGCAACACCAAGCAATATCACTACGGCCAAAAAGTATACATTGGACATAAAGTCGCTGGTCAAAAAGGCTCTACCGGCGTCAGTAAGAAATAAATGACAAACAATCGCCCAAAGTGCCTTAGGAATACTCACCTTCATTCCTCCCCCACAATCTGCTGCACATAGCGAATTGTAATATCCGCATACTTGCCAGTCACCATACTCAAAAACAGGCTGGCTATCTGCCACTTCTGCCAAGAGCCAGCAGGCTTGCCAGCATCCACCCAATCCTGATAGCTCCCGGCAGCCCCAGTGGCCTGCCGAGCGTACTCCAAGCACCGGTTGATATTGGCACGTCCTGCGTTATAAGCAGCCAAAGCAAACTTGGTGCGCTCTTTGGGATCTGGTATTTCCTCGAATTTGCTTACTAAGAAAGCCATATATGCGGCACCGGCTTTGATGCTGGCTTCCGGATCATGGGGATCACCTTGCCCCCATTCCCTCCATGCTCTTGGCATGAACTGCATAAGCCCCCTTGCTCCACTAACTGATACAGCGTGAGGATCCCCGCCAGACTCAGCCAACATCTGCCTTTTGATCAACTGCCAATCTAGTCCCTGCTCTTCGGCGTATTGCTTAATTAGATCGTCGTACCTATGAAGGCGATCGCTGCCGGAAACCACTTGATCTCCTCCCTATCTAGATCGCTAATTCAGATTATTAAGGTGATCCGCCGATTAGAACATGCCTTGGCCAAACTGAAGCGAGGTGGCCATGGGCAAGTCCTGCCAGAAAAGCAAAGAAAGTGGCATTCATCGTAGGAATTGAATACTGTGTAGCATTGGTGTAGCAAATCCAGGAGGTGATACCGTGAGCATATCCTGCCCACCGGGATCAGCAAGATATTTTATCAGCCCAGGAGATACCTACTTTAGCATTGCCAGAAGCTTCAACACAACGGCGGCAGCCATAGAGGCAGCTAATCCAGGTGTAAATCCCAATGCATTGCGGATTGGACAGATCATTTGTGTACCCAGCGCGGTTTTTCCCACACCTACATGTCCGGGCCGAGTTTACACAGTTCGGAGCGGAGATACCCTATTCGCTATTGCCCGTACCCAGGGGGTGTCTTTAGACGCCCTGAGAGCTGCGAATCCAGCAGTGGATCCAAATCGGCTCTCCATTGGNCAGCTCATCTGCATACCTACGGGAGCCGCCCCTGGCCCCGCGCCCGGCGTGTGTCCTCCCAATACCTTCGCATATACCATACGAGCAGGGGATACCTTCTTTGCACTAGCACAGCGCTTCGGCACTACTGTAGAGGCCATCAGGCGGGCCAACCCTAATGTCAACCCCAACGCCTTGCAGATCGGTCAGCGACTCTGCATACCTCGCTAGGTTGGCCAGTACCTGCTGCGATGGATGCTCAAGCCTAGGAGCCATGCNGATGAACAGAAAGGCCGGGTCTAGTAAGCAATTATGCTTGCTAGACCCGGCCATCTATCTGCTTCCGGCACGCTGCTTATCTTCAGCACAGATCTATTTTACAGCAACCAAGGCACCCTTGTTATCCGCTGATTGCAGCTCCGCCTCTGCTATCTTAATGGTCTCTCTGGTGCTTTCAGGAGTAGCTATAGTAATAGGTGTCCCGTTGATGATTGCATTAGCAAAGTACTTGATCTCCCGATAGTACCCCATATCCGGTGAGAGCTCTGGAGTGAAGCCTTTGCCATCTTTGGGATTCTCCGTGAGAACACCCTTTTCGAAAACCAGATTGCCTTTCTCAAAGTTTACCCGAAAGACCATGTCAAATCCAAAGTCACCCTCCAAGGTCCAGTCATCTTGGGCGTTAACGACCTTACCGTCTTCGTACAGGTAATTTGTGGAAACGGCATCATAACCACTACCGGGTATGATGTTGCGGGCAATGGTTGACACCTTTTCGGGTTTGCCAAACAGCCAGTTGATCGTATCTACATCATGAATATGCTGATCCAGTAGGCAACCGCCACTCTTCTCCTTAGTCAAGAGCCAATTCTGATATGACCAGCGGGGCGGCGCTCCGCCACGGAAGAAGTATGCAGACACAACCTTGCCAAAGCGGTTGGAGTCCACGGTCTCCTTAAGATATTCATAGGCTGGCCAAAATCGTAGGCATTGGCCAATCATGAGCTTCTTGCCGTTTCTCTTGGCAGCATCGATCATCTGCTGGCACTCGGCGGAGGTCAATGCCATAGGCTTCTCACACAAGACGTGCAACCCCTTGTCTAGTGCCTTTACAGAGGCCTCTGCATGCAAATAAGTTGGCAGTGCAATATCTACATAATCCAGTTCTTCCTTGGCCAGCATCTCATCGAAATCGGTATAGAGATTGTACTTACTGAAGTCATAAGTGCCTGTTCCTACATCAATATTACCCTTGACGAAGATATTCTTGAACTTGTCAGGATCGATATCACAGATAGCTGTGAGCTTGACTGGAAAGCCTTCTTCCTCCAAACGCAGGTAATTGTCTAGATGACCCCGGCCCATAAAGCCGATACCAACCAACCCTACCTTTAGCATTGCCTCACCTCTCCTAGTATTTACGAAACTTGCTTCATATGTTGCATATTCACCCCACTACGGAGGGTTTCCTGCCTTTTTGTGCTACCTAGATTTAGCCTACAGTTAGTACCTTCTAGGAGCGGAGTATTCGGGCTATGGCCAAAAACTCCTTCTCAGCCTCTTCATAGCGTGGGTCCTCTTTGGGTACAATCGCCAAATCGGCACTTAGCTGCGCTAGTCTTATCTCTAGGAGCAAGCGCTTCTCCGAGGAGAGATCCTCTTGAGCCGCACCCTCTTTTGGCAAGCGACAACTTGCTTTTCTAGCTTCATAATTTGCAAAACCGCCGGGATAGGTCCGTATGCGCCCGTCACCTATGGCTATGACTTTGTTGCATACTTTGCGCAATAGATATCGATCATGGGAGACAAGCACAAAGGTGCCATCATATGCAAGCAAAGCTTCCTCTAGTTGCTCACGGGAAGGCAGGTCTAGGTGGTCTGCGGGCTCATCTAAAAGCAGTAGGTTGTAGCTTGAAAGCAGCAACTTGGCCAAGGCTACCCGCTTTCTCTCGCCCACACTAAGCACTCCAATGGATTTCTCCAAGTCCTCCGCACCAAAGAGCAAACGAGCCAATAAGGTCCTGGCTCTGGTGATCTCATCACTGGTCTTTCGAGGAAGAACCTGTAAGACTTCATTTAGGACAGTCCTATCGGTACCTAGCTCATCTATCTCTTGATCCAGATACCCTACTGAAGCGCTAGGAGACACCCATAGGCTGCCGTTGCTGGGTGCTTCTCTTCCCAGGACCATTTTTAGTATAGTGGTCTTGCCAGCTCCGTTGGAACCAACCAATGCGATTTTATCGCCCTTTAGTACAGAGAAATTCCCATGGGTGAAAAGGGTCTTCCCGTAGGATTTGGCCAGGTTCTCAGCGATCACTAGACGCCTCCCACTTTCCGTGCTACCGAACCCACCTAAAGCTATGCCCTTTTCGATCTGCGGCTTAGCACTGCTAGATGCCTTCATAGCTTCTAGCCGAGTCATGTGGGCCTTAGCCGCCTTCGCTATCTTCTTAGCCTTACTCCGGTAGAAATCATGTTGGCCGGCAGTCCGATGGCTCTGTTCAAAACGCCGCATCTGTTGGTCTATAGCTGCCTCTAGTTTTTTTATGCGCTTCTGTTCTGCTTGGTACTGATTCATCGCCTGGGCAAAAGCCTCAATTTTTGACTTTTGGTATTCTGTATAGTCCCCCAGATACTCGGTAATACCGTCCTTGCCTAGCTCCAGCACCCGCGATACTATACGGTCTAGAAAGACTCGATCGTGGGATACCACCAGAACACTACCTGGATAACTTCGCACATATTCCTCCAACCACTCCAAAGCTGCCATATCCAGGTGGTTGGTAGGTTCATCCAGGAGAAGTAGGTCGGGCTGGGATAGCCAAGCAACAGCCAAGGCCAGCCTGGTCTTCTGCCCACCACTAAGATGCTCCGATGCAAGATGCGCCTCAGCGCCTCCAAGCCCGAAACGCTTAATGGCCTCTTCTGGCGTACCCCGGGCCAAGAGCCCCAACCGCTTCTTTTCTCGAAGCAGAACACCCCACACCGTAGAATCCGGAAACGTCGGCATCTGGGGGACATAGTGGCAAAGAAGTGGCTCCTGCGAACGCACAACTCTGCCTTCGTCAGGCTCTTCCATATTAGCTAGGATCTTAAGTACCGTGGATTTGCCTATACCGTTTGGCCCCACCAAAGCAACCTTCTCACCAGCCTTGAGGATAAAACTAACGCCGGTGAATATCTGATGAATACCGTAAGATTTAGCGAGACCATCTATCTGAAGGATCGGTTCAACCATACAAAAAACCCCCTTCTTTGATGGGGGTGAGACTACAGCTGCCCTTCGCCCTTGGCCTGGGCAAAGAAACAAAAGCTCTGCAAAACAATATGGTGGCCATAGCCACCGCCTGAATTCATGCATGATCATAGATGGTCCCATGGGGGAGCCAACCCACGCGAAAGGAAACAGCCGGGCAACCTGCCAGTCTCACCAGACTATTGGACTGAGTTAGATTGCAGGCGAATGCGCATGGCTTACTCCTTTCTGATCCCCACAGTATTCACTATCAATAGTCTACCATAATTCTAGCTAGAAGCAAGCATTCCGCGAACACCAAATCTACCGATTGAAAGAGCTTGATGACACTTCACCAGGCATCCCCTGCAAAGAATCTTCTTGCAGGGGGCCTGATATCTCTTTGCAAGCTGCTTCGCCGCTAGTAAATCACTACGAATTCCCACTGATGCATTGGTTGTACTAGCACAATCTGATTGCCCTCCACCAATGCAGAGCTCCGCTCACCCTCTGCCTTTACATGAATAGCCGAACTTATTGTCTCCCACCCTGTGGGCAGATTAACTGTGAATCGTGCTACAGTATCGGCTCCAGCGTTCCAAATAACACCTCGCCAGCGTTCCCCATCCTTAAGAAACTGTGGTACTAACCAGGCACTACCCTCGACATTCCCATGGGATACGCCATTTCCAAGGTACCCTATGACCCTCTGTAGCTGGGTAGCTCTGTGTATGTTCATTTCCACTGGAGCATTGGCACACCAAGGTACTGTAGCAACCCTTCCCCCTAACTCATTTTGGTATAGTACCAATCCATGCCCAACGATATTCTGAGTGGGACTTCTCAAATCACTGGCTAATCGGGCACCATCCAATAGTCTCCCTTGAAACAGCTTAGCTGTATACGGTTTCGCGTTTACTGACATCTGCGCGCCTTGTCTTAGCCCAAAGTGCTCATCCGAGATCTGTTCCATAGAATATAACACTTCTGTTTGATCAATCATCCGCGCAGTTTCAAACCCTATTAGGTGCCCCATTCCCCTTTTCACCAAGATTGCAGCAGCTTCCCCATCTAGCAACACTCCCTGGCTCAACCACTCATGCAGCTTCGATTGGGAAAAACTCCATACCACCGGCCCCGCCAGGGCATTTATCGATGGACTTGGCCTCATGGAAAAGGCCTGCCTGGATGCTCCCAACCAGTTTGCCCAACCCCTGGAAGGGCATTGCAGTGCCTTCCAGCCAGTGTCGTGGTCTTTGACGTGGATCTTACGACCCATGTTAGGAGACCAGGGAATGCCTATGCCCACAGACTTGAGTGTCATCGGAAATTGATCAGCTAACCAATCTAATGCACCTCGCCACCGACTTAGGAATCTAGCTCTTTCTGGCTCATCGTCAGGCCAGTTACCCATAAAATCGTAGAGACTAATATTTAGATTAGTTGAACCACAAATCTGTGCTAAGGCCATCTGGGCTCCGATTTGACGGAAGGACTTATTCCAGTTTCCATAAGGAAAACACTCGATCTCGGGACCACTCTCCACGTTCTCGGGCTGAATCTGTCGATTCTGATCCAATAGCGCTATGGAGTTGGGAAGAGTCCTGCTCACTGTTTCACTATAGCCCCAGAAATGTGGTCGATGAATCGGGGGCCTTTCTCCAGCCAGTGCTTTCCACCAGTCAGCCCATCGTCTGCCCTCAGCCGCATGGGCTTCTGGTAAACTGGACATCAAACCTAGGCGACTGCCTCCAGATTCGATAATCTCCCTCCAACGGGAGATCATGGCTAGATGAGTCTCCTCCCACATGTCCAGCCAGGCATCTCGCCAAGGATGCGGTTCACCCGGTGCTAAACAGTTAGCAGTAATCTCCTCTCGGGTAGCATTTGTGCCCATCCGCCGGTTGAATTCAGCTACATGTAACGGGCAAAAACACCCTCCCCACTCCAAGGGCTCATGATTATGATATCGAATATCGTCATCTATCCATATCACCCGAAATCCCTCTTGGGAATATAGCCGTAGAACCTCTTCGTAATAGGCTCTCCAATCTTGATCGAGGGGGCAGACTACTGCTGTACATGCTTTGCCATTGCGATCAACCATGGGCTGCCATTTTTGCTGCGACTTCATCCGCCTCCCTCGATCAGCGTGGAGCAGACTATGCCACGGGTTGAGACTGACTGTAATTCCAGCCTCAGCCAATGCTTTTCTGTACGGACGTGAGTTTTCAATCCATGTCCTAACGTCTTCAAGGGTCCCATGACCATCATTCATCTCTTCGGCAAAGAAAAAGAACATGATCTCGTCGACCCTAGCTTCTTCGACCAGTTTTAGCAGTTGGTCTGTAATGATATCTGCATCTTGGTGGGGACCAAACTGCATCCTCAAAGTGTAATGTGTTGGCATCGTAAATTCTTCCTTTCTAAGCTATTGAAGCAACTGCGTTGTAATTGTAGTGAGCTGAATTGGTCTCCTGGCCATGGGTATCTCGGCGATGGTGGCTGTGTTGTCCAAGTCGCGCACTCTTGGTTGAGTATAACGTAATGGTCAAAAGCCTCTTAGAGCCATGCCTTCATGAAGACAGGAACCCACCGTCCACTGGGATCACTGCGCCTTGGACGTAGGTTGCCAACTCCGAAGAAAGAAATAGAGCCACTCGTGCTACTTCATCCGGATTTCCCCAACGGCCTAGGGCCAGCCTGCTCTGAAAATCATAGCCGGTTTTGATCAGATCCAGCCGTGCCCTTTGGATGGCCATCTTCATTAACCGCTTGGTGCTAGGTGTCTTAATAGCACCAGGTAAGATTACGTTAAGGCGAAAACCATGGGGCCCATAGTCCCTAGCTAAGGCTCTAGTCAAAGCTATGACCGCTGCTTTACTAGTCCCATAAGCCACCAAGTCCTTTTTGAAAGGAAGTAGGGCTTCGATGGTAGATACGTTTACGATGATGCCACCGCTTTTGAGACGTCTTTGGATGAAGCGCTGGCACATCCAGAAAACGGACTCCAGATTGACAGCCAAGGTAGTATCGAGGAAGTCTTCATCGATTTCCAGATAATCTTTGAGTGCGTAAACGCCTACGTTGTTAATTAGAATATCGGGGAGCCCTTCATCGCTAAGCCCCATCCATAGTGCATCAATCTCCTCCTTACCCCTAAGGTCTACTCTAACAGTGGATGCTCGACCACCCATTGTCTGAAGCTCCTCGCGGACACTGAGTAGACCTGTCTCATCTATGTCCAGCAAAATACAATCAGCACCGGCATCGGCAAAGCGTAAAGCCATAGCCTTTCCTATACCGGCCGCAGCACCGGTGATCATAGCTCGTCGCCCTTTTAGGTCAATGAGTTGAACCGATGGAATCAGATATTCTCCATACTTCATTGGAGACCCTCCTTGTGGTCCCAGATGTGGGCATTATATGACTTATCTGCCCTGCCTCTGATCCCTTTCGGCACCTTTCCCAAAACGAAAAAAGAGCTGCCCTGCGTCAGGGATGGCCCCTTGCCTGTCAGCCTATTTTGTCCCCTCAAGGATCGTTCTAGTCGAAGTTGCTATAGATAACTGTCCCCCTCTACGTGACACTCATGCAGCACAGAACCATTGCCGATGAAGCGCAAGACAGCCGGCTCCGCTAGGTCAGCTGCAATCGCCTCTCTCATGGATAGAGTGTGCCTTTAGCGAGATACTTTTGTCCCATATCTTTCATTCCTTAGTCGCTCCCAACACTATCCCTTGNACAAAGTGCTTCTGGACAAAGGGNAAGATGAAAACAAGAATACTGACCCCGATCATGACCGTTGCCATTCTGGTATTGGCCAGGACAATATCGGTTCCTGACGTTGCGGTGTCAAGGACTGCAATCTGACGCAAAGCTATCTGAATGGTGATCTTGGCACTGTCTGTAATATATAACAGCGGCTCTCTAAACTGATTCCACCGACCGACAATCTGAAACAGGCCAACNGCAGCTAGACCAGGCTTGCTAACCGGCAGAAACACCTTGGTGAAAATCAGAAAATCACCGGCTCCGTCCAAGCGTGCCGCTTCCATCAAAGAGCCAGGGACACTGCGGAAATAGTTAAATAGCAGGAGAATCGTGAAACCGGAAACCATACCGGCAATAATCAACGAAGTATNAGTGTTGAGCAATCCCAGCTGTTTATTGACCATATATAGTGGCACCATAATGGCCTCNCCGGGAACAGTCATAGAGAAGAACATCAGACCCACAACGGTCCTCCGCAAAGGAAAATCCCTATGGAGCATGGTGTACGCTGCCATGGAGCCCGCCAGCATGTGCAAGAAAGAACCGACAGTTGTAACCAGCAGGCTGTTGAAGAACGGTCGCCAAAACTCTAGCTTCCGCCACGCGATTCGATAACCAACGGTGCTCCACTCCTTTGGCCATAGGTGGATCCCCGGCTGAATTGCCGCCATATTCGAGGAAAAGGAAAGAGCCAAGGCATTGAGCAACGGTGCTGCAGTCAGGGCTATTAAGCCTACCATTATCAACACCAAAATCCAATCCACTAGAGTTATCTGAGATACGGGTCTGGTTTTAGCTTCGTTTTGCCCTTGCTTACCAGATGCCATTTGCTTGCCTCCTCAAGAGGTTTTCAATCATCGACATTCATGGCTTTTCGCAAGAAGCCTAGCGTCAGTAACCCAACAACTGTCACCATAAAGGATGCTGCAGTGGACTCTCCTAGGCGGAACTCCCGCATACCCTTATCGTATACATAGGTCATCACTACGTCGATGGTCCTGGACGTCGCCGCATTGCGTAAAATGAAGACTTGATCGAATATCCGCAATGCCCCAACTGCCGACAATAGGAACACGACTCCTACGGTAGGCATGAGCAGAGGTAGAGTCAGCTTCGATATCTTTTGCCACCGACTTGCTCCATCAACGGTAGCCGCTTCGTAGATTTGAGGATCTAAAGAGCTGATAGCGGCGTAGTAGATAACAGCGTTGTACCCCATGCCCTTCCAGGTAGATAGTAGCACTAATACCGGTTTGATCCATACAGTATCGGCCAAGAAATGAACGGGCCCCAGTCCCACTAGCTTTAGCAGTTCATTGAATAGGCCCCCGTCGGGGGACAGGACNTGGATCCATATCCCCCCGACAACAACCCATGAAAACAGGTGGGGCGTGTAAATGACGGTTTGAGTTAGCTTACGCAGGGGCGCAAAAGGCAGCTCATGGAGGGCTATAGCTATAAATAGTGGTACAGAAACTCCTAAGGCGATCATACCGCCACTCAAAACCAGCGTATTGACCAATGCTTGCCAGAACATGCTGTCCTGCAGCACGCTTCGATAATTCTCCAGTCCAACGTATACACCGCCCCCCAAGAGAAGGGGTTTTTGAGTACTCATATACAGGCCCTGGATAACTGGGTAGATTGAAAATACGAGAAAGTATATGAGCGCCGGCAATGCCATTAGGTATAGCTGCGAGTACTTACGAAGCCGAAGCCTATTCACATAAAACCCTCCTAGCTTTGCGCCCCACTACTGTCTACTGAAGGCGTAGATCTAGTAATCGACGAGTTTTGCCTTGAGGAGCTCCTCCCGCATTTTCTTCACTGCAGCGGCAGGTTCCATTTTCCCTGTGATCGCCTGGAAGGCGTAGTCCTCAACGATCTTCTCCGCCCTGGGCCAATCGGGGCCTGAGATCTCCAGGGACGCGTATTTGTTGACGAAGACTTCTGCCTCCTTGACGCCAGGTAGAGTCCCGAAGGGGGCCTTTACGTTGGTGTTATACCAGCGAGGTACTCCATGGTCCATGTTATGGGACCGACCAATATCTGTTAGCTCCATGGTGCCATCTGGCTTAATGATGTAGTCGTAGTCCTTAACACCAACCGAACCAAGGATGATCCCAGCTTCAGTGTGCCAAAACTCCAGGAACTTCTTAGCTCCCTCTGGGTTCTGGGCGTTTCTGGGGATAGCCCAAATGCTCGGATCTCCCCGACGGAGTATGCGTTCGCCATTGGGGCCGACTGGGCCCGGAATGCCCATGGCTCTGAACTCCGTATTGGGGTCATCTTGAAGCCGCATGGAATTAAACAACCCTACCCACATATCCCAATAAGTCACCATACCAACCCGGTCGGCCAGGAACAGGTTACGCATCTCTGCGGTAGAGTTAGTGACAAAGTTCGGGTCGAGGATACCCTCTCTGTACAGCTTGTTCAACCATTCGTAGGCGGCGATAGCAGCATCACTGGCGTACGGAATAGTGCGACGGCCATCTTCATCGATAACATAGCGGGCCTTAACACCAAAGGCACCCATAAAGCCCTGGATATCATAGAGCCCCGCTGTGGAAAGGCCATAGGTATCGTCTTTGCCATTGCCGTCGGGATCCTGCTCTTTAAACGCCTTTAGTACCTCGTAGAAATCATCCAGCGTCTCAGGAATATCTAGACCCAGCTTCTCCAACCAATCGGCGCGAACTGTGGGCAAAGTGCCTCCTTCATACTTGTTGAACACTGAGTAGATGTGTCCATCGGGATAGCGTAGCATTTCCCATTCCTCAGTGGGTATCACAGTGGAATCGGATAATATGGGGGATGACTCGATGAAATCGGTCAGAGGCAGCAGAGCTCCCTGATCAACCAATACATCCATGAACGGAGTATTAAGGTAAATCAGATCAAATCGCTCACCGCCCCGCAGTGCCGTCTGCAGATAGTCATCACCGGAAGGTTGTATCCACTCAATCTCGAGCCCCAAAGCTTCTCCTACCTCTTTGGCAAATAGCTTGCTCTCTTCCGGAGTCTTACCGCCGCTAATAGAGCTAACAACCCGCAGCTTCGGAGCAGCGCTGGCTACCATCGACCCTAGAAGAACCGTCACNACCAGCAANATCACACAAGACAGGTTATGCCGATGAAACAACTTCCGCAAAACAATAACCTCCTTTTAGATGAAAAGCTGGCGTACTTGCAGNTCTGAAGATTACCTTGCTTGGCAATGTTTTGACTTTTTTGGCCACCTCCCTTCACACTCGTCGGGTCACGCCCTTAGTCATGTTGTCCGCCTTGTAACAAACGCTATGCCGAAGCATCCATTGAGATCGCCACTGGGGTCGATCTACAAGATAGGGCAATGTCAAGATGATATCCGCTCAAATGCAGAGATATACTTGTGAGGATGGGTCAAGAAATGCTGCTGAACCAATACAGACGCTCCCTTGGCTACCTTGTTCTCAGTCGCCTCGGAAAATATCAGCTGATAGCTCCCTTGCATCATGGGGTACACTGTATCGTCGATACTCCGACCCAATCCTTCAGCCAAAAACGGCTCCAAGCGCGCTATATCGCCACCAATGATAACGGCCTCTGGATTAAATATATTGACAAGATTGCCTATATGTCTTCCGGTCACAAATGAGTATTCAGTAAGCAGGCGCTCCATGTCTTTCTGGCCATCGGCGAGGGCAGCTGTCAAGAGTTCTAAGCTGGAAACCGTCCCTTCAGAGCCCAAAGCCGCTTTAGTGAGCAGGGCATTGAGGGAGATCTCTGTTTCCAGGCATCCGCGCTTACCACATACACATTGAGCTCCTTTAGGGTTTACCAAAATATGGCCGAACTCGCCGGCAATGCCCGATTGGCCCAGCAGCAAATCACCATTGCAGAAAATCCCTGCACCTACCCCTTTGCCGATCATAATGTAAAGAAAATCCTGAAAACCGGAGGCAGCCCCATACCACTTCTCATAGAGAGCCGCCACATTTGCGTCGTTACCAATAAGAACAGGGACCCCAAACTCATTGCCCAATAAGTACTCCAGATCCAGATTAGTCCAGCCGGCGGGAGCTGAAGTCCCCACTGCAATGCGCCCGCTTGTGCTCAAAGGAACAGGATAGCCGATACCGATACCGATCAACTCGTGTCTAGTCTGAACGCGACGCAACTCGCAGCATAAAGCTTCAAGTATCTGCTCCATCAAGATCTCCGGAGATTCAGTATCCAACTCCCGCTTACAGCTTTCCAGACACTGGCCTAACAGATCCGTAACAGTGAGCTCAATCTGCGTCCTTGCCAGATCGATGCCAACAATGCGCAGATGATCTTGGTTAAGCTCCAACATGACTGGGCGTCGCCCCACCCCAGATTTTGCCTTATAGCTTTCGTAAACCAGTTCCGTGGATATCAAAGACTCTACAATCTCTGTTACTACGGGTTTACTCAGTTTGCTGAGTCGCGCGAGCTCAGCTCTGGACACCGGCCCATGGTTGCGGATAAGAGTGAGTATTGTCGCACGGTTGTGTTCTCTGTTGTCTTGTGAATTCATACCTTGCTGTCTCATAGTCTCTGTCCTTAGTTAGTTAGTTTAACTTACTTAACATATTTGTTACACAAACTCGCCAAGTTTCCTCCTTATGGAAATCATTTCTTTTTAGAATCTCTTGCTCTTGGAGGCATCTCGAGCATGTGATAGACTAACTCTAGTTGGGGTACAATCTGCGGGTGGGAAACTAGGCCATATTCGGCAACTACTTGGGAGGGACGCGTTATGCGTAGAATATATGTGGGAAAGACAAAGGATGTATTTGCCCTCGATGATGGTAATACCATGCTTTTGTTCAAAGATACTGTCACGGGCACAGAAGGCCGCATCGATTCTGGGGCTAACGAAATCATCGGTGAAATGGAAGGTAAAGGTGGAGCATCCCTGCGCCTCACTGTCTACTTCTTTGAACTTTTGCACAAAGAAGGAATACCTACCCACTATGTGGGCATGGGCCCCAAGGAAAACAGTATTATTGTCCAGTCAGCTCGCTCGTATGGGCTGGAGGTCATCTGCCGTGAGAAAGCCTGGGGTAGTTTCGTGCGACGGTATGGAAAACATGTTACCCAAGGTAAACCACTACCCTCTTTGGTT
>JGI24707J26582_10002245_pt1 | contig 14711 bp, 18 predicted proteins | sample BioPla1DNA1_FD_26582 | JGI IMG/M metagenome (IMG submission 26582) | reverse complement strand
TGGGAAATTTGAAGGAGTTTGTTTATATTTATATAAGAGCACTAACTATAAGACTATTTAAGGAGGGTAAGAATATATGTGGAATATTTAAGTTACTAAATTTAGCTTTTCCGGCTCCACCACTTTTATCTTTNTCAGAATCATACTCAAAANTNAACTCTATTAAATCAATTTGTCCAAAAATATTATTATCGACTGTTGTTACATCTAACATCATAGCTTAACTCCTTGTTATTTTTCATTGATCTTCAGGATCCCAAAAAAACATTGGTTGAGAAATTTCTTGTTTTGGTTTAGCTATTTCTTGAAGTTCATCTTTTAATTTAACTGATTTAATTAATAGCTTGTCATCACTTTTTTCTCCGCTAACTTTAAGCTCTGTATTTTTAGTTAGATGTTTATATTCATCATATATCCAGGCAAAGAAGATTGTTTCAATTGTTTCTCCTTCAGTTGTTTCAATAGTAATAAAAGCCATATCTCTTTTATTTTTATCTATATGTTTTTTAATGTTTTTTATTTTGCCTGATATAGATAAAACATCTCCATCTAATGCTTTTTGCCAAGGACTAGGATCTGAAATTGCCATATTTAAATATAGCCTTTCATAAGTTGCTCGATTTCTTTTAGTATAAGCTTTATTAAAGTCAAAGTTTTCTTTTTCTAATATTAAATCAGTTTTTTGTTTTCGTTCAGCTCTTAACATAGCATATTCTCTAAATAGAGCATGTCGATCTGCTTTTTCTTGAAACTCATCAAAACAACCTGCCATAATCAAAACGCGCATTACACCTACATCAACTACTCTTTTATCTATACGATTATCAAAATCTTTAAGACTAATAAATGGAGACTCTTGCCGGGCTTTTAAAATAGCTTCAATTGCTTTAGGGCCTACTCCTTTAAGCCCTGCTAATCCAAAAATAATACCTTTAACTCCATTAATTTCTCCTAGTGTAAATTCTAGCTCTGATTGATTGATGTTTGGAGGGAAAAAGTATATTCCATCTCCCATAGCTTTAAGTATATAAGAATGAATTTTATCATCACGATCTTTTTTATTTCCTTCTGCGATACTTGTTATAATTGCCGCCCAAAATTCAGTTGGATAATATACTTTAAGCCAAGCCGTAATATAAGAAATAGTTCCATATGAATAAGCATGACTTTTATTAAATCCATAGCTAGAATAAGGTTCTATCCATTTTAAAAGCTCGTTAATTAATTCTTCAGAGTGACCTCTATTTAATCCTCGCGTTAAAAAATCTGCTTCAATTTCTTTTAAGAGCTTTTCTTGTTTTCTACCAATAGCTCTACGTACTACATCTGCTTCTCCTAAAGAAAAACCGCCCATGATTCTAAATATTTCCATAATTTGTTCTTGATATATTGGAACTCCTTGAGTTTCTTTTAGAATAGGTTCAAGCAAAGGATGAATATATTCAAATTCTGCTCCTCTTCTTCTTGAAGCGATTTCAGAAGCAAACTGTAGAGGCCCCGGTCTACCAATAGCTAAAAGCATACTTAGATCATCAAAATTAATAGGTGGAATATCTTTAATAAGCCCTTTAAATAAATTTGACTCTAATTGGAAAATTCCTTCAGTATTACCTGTTCTAATATACTCATAGACTTTTTGATCTTTATAAGGGTATAGACTTTCTATTGTTTCGTAGTAGTTTAATCCAGCAAAATTAAGAGTGTTTTTTATAATGGATAAGCTTTCTAACCCTAAAAGATCTAATTTAAGCATACCTAATTCTTCAATATCATCTTTGTCTACTTGAGTAACTATTTCGCCAGCAGAACCATACATTAAGGGTACTTTTTCTGAAATATTAATTGGTGAAATTAAAAAGCCGCCTGCATGTATTGAAGAATTGGCCGCTAAACCTTCTATTTTAAAAGCGTAATCAAATATTTCTGTATATTTATCATACAAATTATTTAATTCGATAGATTCTTCTAAAGCTTTTTCTAAAGTAATTCCTGGTATTTCTGGTATAGCACTACTAATTTCATTTTGAATCTTCATATCATATCCTAGAGCTTTTGTTACTCTTCTAATTGCAGTTTTGGCTCCTAAAGTTCCAACTGTACCAATTTGAGATACGTGCTCTATTCCATATTTTTTTTGTAAATATTCTGTGATTCTCCATCTGTCACATGGCCCTATATCTATATCAATATCGGGAAACTCTAAGCGCTGTAAATTTAAAAAACGTTCAAAGAATAAACCGTATTCAATAGGATCTATTCCTGTAATTTTTAATAAAAATGAAAGTAAGCTTCCGGCTGCACTTCCTCTACCTAAGCCAAGTGCTATATCTTGAGATTTAGCATATTGAATTAAGTCAGCTACGATTAAAAAATATCCTTCAAAACCTTGTTGTATTATAGTGTCAAGCTCTAAATCAAGTCGTTGTTTGTATTCATAGTAATTAAGATGTGGTCTTTCTATTAAATATTGCCATAAAGCATGTTCAGCTTGTTCTTTAAGATATGATTGAAGGGTATATCCTTTTGGAGGTGTAAATGTTGGCATTAAATCTTGATGAAATTCAATTTCTAAATTAACTGCATCAGCTATTTTTTGAGTATTATTAATTGCCATACTTAAGATATTATCTGGGATTAATGCAAATTCATTAGTTTCGGGATCAATCCAAAAAGCAGATTCTTTAATTTCATCTTCTGATTTAAGCCAAAAATCTTCTGTTTCAAATTTAAATCTTTTAGGATCATCTATAGTTTTTTTACTGTTTATAGCAAGTAAAATTTCATGAGCATCTGAATCATCTTTATTTATATAATGAACATCGTTTGTTATAATTAAAGGCAGATTTGTTTCTTTAGCTAATTGAATTATTTTAGTGTTAAGTATAGCTTGATCCGGTATGGTATTAGATTGTATTTCTAACATAAATGGTTTAAAAATACTAGCATATTCTAAAGCTAGTTTTTTTGCTTCTGTATATTTATCTGCCATTAGAAGTTTTGGTATTTCCCCTCCCAAGCACGCAGAGGTGGCCGCTATGCCTTCAGAATAGTTACGGAGTGTATTTATATCAGTTCTATTAAAAACTGTCCCAAAAGCTCCCTTTTTGGCTCCTGTGGTGGCTGAATCGGATGCTATACTACATAAATTTTTATATCCGACTTCATTCATAGCTAAAAGCACTAAATGAAAATTATTATTACTATCAGAAGTTCTGTCATCAACTACATATGTTTCTAATCCTATAATTGGTTTAATATCATTTTTGATGCAAGCTCTATAATGATGTAAAATACCGACCATATTTCCATGATCGGTAATAGCTAAAGCATTTTGATTTAATTCCTTTGCTTTTGCTGCTAATTCATAAGGCTTTGCCATTGAATCTAAAAAACTATACATAGAGTGAACATGTAAATGTACAAAACTAATATTACTCACCCCCTTTTAATAGGTAAACATTTAGCTTTATTATTGTTTATTGCATCACAAGCCTCTTTTACATCACAATAATTGCATTTCCAAGATTTAGTTGGTACAAAGTATTCATTTTCTACTTTATCAATAACTTCTTCTATTTGGCCTAATACTCCACCTAGTGAAAATATATCATGTTTAATTGCTCTATATTCTGAATGTCTCAAATAATATAAACCGGTATCTTCGATATCGTCATCATTAATATTAAATAACTCTTTGGAGGCCCACCAATAAATTCCTAATTGAACATCTTTCATTAATGCATTTATAGAATCTTTCTTTTGACTTGTTTTCCAGTCTACAATTTGGAGTTTACCTTCATCTGTTTCTACGATTCTATCTATCTTACCTGATAGTTCATATCCTTTAGAAAATGGAAGCTTAAAATATATTTCAGTGTGTAAGCTAGGTTTATATTCTCCGGCTTTAATAACAGAAGCATGATAATCATCTATAATCTTTATTCCTAATTCTTTAAATTCAACTTCTTCTTTTATGCTTTCGTAGCCAAGGGCTTCCCAATATTCTAGTCCATTTAATAAGGCGTTATATTCTTCATCTTTTTTAATCCAAAATTTATTTAGCCAACCTTTCATCTCTCTTTTTGTAGGTGGCTTATCTCTTAAATGGGCTAATTCAAAAACATCATGCATAGTAGTGCCAAAAGTTAAATATTTAGAAGGCTTAGGTTTGGCTAATAAATCAATGTGAGCTAACTTAAATAGTCTCATACATAACAATGCATCTTTAATTTTAGATGCAGAAAGTCTTAAGGGTTGATTTTTAGCTGTTAAAATTGGCATTTATCATTTCCCCTTTCATCTTTGTTCTATATATAATTATAACATGTATGGAACAGTATGTCAATTTATGAACCTCTCGCCACCTAATTTTTATTTAAAAATTTGAGGTGGGAGTTTCTTGTGTGTCATATTTAAGTTTCCACCTAAAGCTAACCTTAGGCAATGCTTAACACAAGTGGGTTGGCCACTAACCCTATATCTCTTGGCTTGCTAAAAGCATCAGGGATTACTTTTATTATTATATTTAATGCTCCATTGACATCTGCATTTACTAATTTGCCTTCTTTGGTCTTATATAGGCCTCTTTCAATTCTTTTACCACTAAAGCTATGTTTTTCTTTATTACTTTTATTATAAGCTGGTGGTGTATCATAATCAAAGAAACTTGCTTTTGATGTATAGCTCTCTTCTGTTATAATAACTTTAATGCCTTTTTCATAAGCTTTGTATTCTACCATCTTTATGAATTGATTAAATGGTATAATAGTAAACTTTTGATTGTTTATTTTACCTATATTGATTTTCTTCTTCCAATTTTTATTTTTGCCTATTACAATTGTATCTATATCATTAGTAATACAGTAATCAATAAGAGCTTTTGAGGCTTTATGCATAAAGTCTTTAGTTTTAGCATTACGCTTCTCATCTAACCTCATTAGCCTTTTGGATTTAAATTGTCCTTCATATTGGCTTTTGCCTTGTCTTAATATGCTATAATAATGAGCTTTTTGTTTATTATAATACTGATTTATGCTCTTTAATACTTTGCCCTTAATAATAATAGGTTGTAGCCCTATATTATTTGCTATGGTTGCAAAGTTATCTATACCTAAATCAATACCAATAACTCTTTCTGGCTTACTATTTAGCTTATTTTCTCTTATTCTTTTAGCTTCTTTATCTTCATTAAGTTTGTAAATTACCTCAACTACGTAATAGTTAGAATAAGGAATTACCCTAACCTGTCTAAGATTACCATTTACTAAACCTATTTTCCCAATATTAAGCTTTAGCTTTGTTTTAGGAAATCTAAGATACTTATTGTCTTTTATTTTGCATATTTGATTAGTAAATGTAGCAACTTTTCTACCATTTTTCTTAGCATAGTTGGGTGGTTTAGGTCTGCCATTGTGCCTAGATGGATTAGCTTTATAACTTTTATTCTTTCCAAAGAAGCTGTTCCAATCATATATTAACATTTTTAACACCTGTTGATTAACCTGACCTGGCAATGCTATATAATCAGGATGTTTAATAAGCTTTAAAACACCTTCAAGCAAATTATAACCTAGAAATGAATTATCTTTACTTAATAACTTATATTCAGTAGGATTTTGAATTTCTTTTTGCTTATCTTTAGGCTTTAAAGCTTCTTTAGCTATTCTTTTATTGTAGTTTTCTATTTTAAGCTGATTAAGCTTTGGAATAGTGTTATTAAACAAATCTATAGCTTCCTTTTCATTAAGTGTAAGATTTTTAGCATCCTTTTTAAGACCAGTTAAACATTGACGAATGTAGAAATTACCTGCATTGTATAGGTTCTTAGATTTAAAACACATCTCGTCAAAGTAGTCATACATTTTATGTCCTTTTTTAACCTTAATTTGTTGAGTCATTAACATTTTTTGCATATATTCACCTCCTTTTAAAGTATAACAAAAGCTATTCCTGTGTTTATTTTACAATATATAATACAAAAATAGCTTGATATTTATAAGTAATTCATCCCCCACTTCAAACTTAGTTAAGTGGGGGATGAATTACTAATTAGCAATCTGGATAAAGAGTTAAAGCTTAGTGTTCACCTTTTATATATTAGAGGTCTTTTTAGCTTGATTAATGTGTTCTTTTAATGTTTCTAATTTATTAGCTAGTTTTGATTCAATGCTTCTTCTTTTTCTAATGATTGTTTGCCTGCTATAACCTGTTATTTCTGCGATTTTATGATCGCTAACTATAGCCTGTTCGATAAAGGGAATATTTGTATTAATTTCGGGATATTTTAGCATCAATAGTTTTCTTTCAAATGGGACTAAATCTTTAAATATTTTTGCTGTTTCACCAAAAACCCAAAATTTATCTAAAACATCTTCTGTCGATTCAGCAGGGTTTATAACTTCAGTAAAATCATCATCTGATTCATCAGAAGATAGATAAAACAATTCGTCAATACTAATATTTTCAATAGGATCGTTAATTGTTATTGTATCAGACGTTAATTCTCTTAATCTAGTTACAAACTTATATGGTAAAGAAGTAGCTACATAAGCACAAAAAGAAGATCCCTTTTGTTCGTATTCTTTGACCATTTCTAAAATTAGTACAACTAATTCATTGTAAATATCTTCAGTAGAATAATTTTTAAATAGATTCTCACAAAAACCCCAAAAAAGTTGACTTACTCTTATTTTGTCAGAATTACTTAGTGGACCTTTTGATTTAGCACTTTTAGTTAAACCTAAAGCAACAATATAAGAAGTTCTATCTTTGAAATTAATATTGTTACTAGTTAATATTTTTATATATTTGAGTATTAAAGGATTTAGCAGTTCTATTATAATATCAGATTGATGTTGATGGTTTAATTTATATTTGATTACGGCTTTTTCAATTAAATCTGCGTTTTGATCATTAAAAATATTAGAGGATGTAGTCATTTAATTAATCATCTTCAAATTTAATTCCATCAACATCCATTAATAATAAATCAAGTATATCTTTAAGTTCGTCATTGTCCTTTAATTCTTTGAAGCTCTTTTTAGAAAAAACAAGATATATAGGATCTTTGCTGTTTTTAATTTCTTCAAAATTTAAATCCTCAATAAATTTGATATTTTTTTCTTCTAACTGTTTTTCTTCTTCTAACTGTTTTTTTTCTTCTAACTGTTTTTCTTCTTTTAATTGTTCTTCTAGCTCTTGAGCCATTTCGTTTGCTTCATAAAGTAGGCTTTGAAATTCTTCTTTAGTTAAATCTTCTTCTACATTATTGTCTTCAATAATAGTAAAGAACATATCAATTATATTGTAAAATGTAAATTCAAAGTCCTCGATTTTTGGCTCAACTTCTAGAGATAAATCCCCATAAGTTAATTTAATTTTCATATGATGTTTGCTCCTTTTTTATAGGCTTTTTGCTTTTTCAGGTGCTAATAAATAAGTTATACCTGCTCCAATTGCATCTGCATGATCGTCACTTAAAATTTCTATATCAGGAAAACGTTCGTTAGTGACTTCTATTATTCTTTTTTTATTCGCGTTTCCATCCCCACCGTAAACAGCTTTAATGGTTTTATTGTGTATGAATTTAAATGGCAAATTATATCTTGCTATTAAATGAATAACAGCTCCACTTAGCCTAGCTAATTTTATTCCAACATTTTTATTTATTCCTATATGAACATCTTCACAAATTACTTCTTTAATTTTATATTCATTTAATAGTTTTTCAATTTCATTGCAAGTTTCTATTAATCTATTTTCTAAATTTTGTTGTTCTGCATTTATAATGCCGCTGTTTAGAACAGTTTCTTTATCTTCTATAACAGCCCAACCGGTTGTTTTAGTTGCTAAGTCTAAAGCTAAGATCATTTTTTATCATCTTCGTTAATTTCTTTTTCTGTTTCTTCTTCTGTTTCTTTTTCATCGGATGATTTCTTTTTATAAATTTGGTTGACAATAATATCTGTATCTAAATCTTCGTTGAATTTTATTTTGTTTAATTTCATAAAATCACTCTTTCAAAATTCTAAGTATTTTTTTAAGCTTGATTTTCCACTCTTTAAAGAATTTAAAAACTTTTTCTTTGAAAGTTAAATTAATGCTTTTTTGGTTATGTGGATTAACAAAAGTAATGGTAAAGGTTTCTTCATCTTCTTCAAGCTCTTCTAATTTATTATAATAATCTACCATTGTAATCCCCCTTTTTTTTGTGTAGTTATTCTGCTCCTTCAAATTCATGTGGCCAACGCTTGCAAATTTCTTGAAATGGGCAAGTTCGGCATCCATAACTTACTCTTGGATAAAAAACATTATTTTCTATACCGAATGCCACTTTATTAATTAACCTTTTCATTCTTTGGTAATTGCCCTCTCCCCTAAAGGACAATTCCTGCTTACCGTTATCGAGAAGATAGTAAATTAGTTCATCCTCTTTTTTAAAATTAATAGTTCTATAAGCATAACTAGATAAAGACATATGCAAATCGTCTTCTAAATAGAACGCTTCTGGGGCTCTGTTACTTACACGAAAATTAATTAATTGAACTTTAGTTCCATGTTCGCTTTCTATTTCTCTAGCTAAATCAATATGAAGCGTTATTAAATGGTCTCCTATATGTGTATTTATTTCTCTATTTATTTCTAATGGTTTGCCGGGATTATATTTCTCTTGACGATGAAAAATATTAAATATATTAGCTGCTCTTACAGCCATTTTTGTTTCGCTATCTGTGGCAGAAAATAAAAAGTGATAATCATCATTAGGCTTAAACCATAATTCATTAAATTTTGCTCTCATTTCAGATTCAGTTAGCATTTTACCATCTAGTAATGAGTAAAAATAATGATATATAGTTTTATATATTGACTCTGAAAAATGATCTCTAGTATCTAGTTGTTTTGTATCTAGTCCAAGTTTGTAAATATACATATATTTATCTGGACAATTTAAATAAGTTTTTATTTGAGACAATGTTAAATGCATACTAATCACCTACAAATAGACATCTGGAGGAATAATTTTGCCTTCTTCTTTGAGTAAACAAATATAATGAACTCCATTTTCTCTTTCCCAATCGTACATTCCTAAAAACAATTCTCTTGAATCATTTACTCCTGGGGGATTTACTATTAAAGGTCTTCCGCAAAATGGACATTCTTTATTTAACTGTCTTTCAGCTGCTTTTTGCATTTTATCAGCAAAGAATTTATTCATCTAAGTCAAACTCTTCCATTAATTCCTCTAAGCTTGGTCCTTCTCCAGGGGGATAATATAGATTAAAGGTGAGAGGACTTTCTTCTAAAAAATTATTAATCAAAAGATTGACTATTGTAAATGCCATAATTGTCATTCCAATTTCAAAGCCACTAAAAGTAATTTCAAATTGTGATTCTAAAACAAATAGAAAGATAATTGATAAAATTACACCAATTAATAACTTAATAAACAATTCAAGGTATTTAATTTATAATCACTCCTAATAAATTTGATAAGACGTATAGATTGTTATTGTGTCAGGGTCACAATCTAGCTTTAAAGCTAATTTCTTTTTTTCTTCACTTACTCTTTTTTTCCACTCAGGAACTTTTAATCTTTTCTTAATCCTTTGGTCTATCTCTGAAGGAATAACAGAACAACATTTTCTTAATTGTTCTAAAGGATTTGATGGAAATCCAACACTAAAGTTACGGTTTGGATCATGTTCGGTACAATCTTCAGAAATAAAAAAAGCCTTGTCAGCTTTATATTTTTTGCTGTTATCTTTTAGCATTATGACAAATTCATTAAAATCTTTTATTTCATTAGGTTTGTTTTTTGTTTTAGGTCCACTTTCAAAAAAAGTTAGTTGAGTCATAAAAACACCCTTTCAAGATAACTTAACCATACACTTTTGAATCAAAATAGGCTTGATCTAATTCTGGAACTTCTCTTAAATAACTATGCTCTGGATGAAATAAAAAGTAAATCCGGCCTTTATAACTAGATATTTTATTTTTACCAAAATGACATTCTAATACAGGTCTTTTTTCTGAACTTTCGCTATCGCTTTGATAATAAACTTTAGCTGCTTGATCTTTAAGTCCAACATCATTGTATAAAAGCCATACTAGATTTGCTTCGTAACCTACTTTTACTGTTTCTCTTATATCTTCTACAGTAGGTCTTAATCCTTTTACTTTTTTAAGCTCTGCTGTGCATATGAGTGGTATGTCATAAATATTAACTAGATCTTTTACTTTACCAGCCATGTATTCATATTTTTGATTGTCATTCCCGAATGTATGCTCTGATGATTGCAAGTCGTGAAAATTATCAATAAAAACTACAAGTTTTTTATTAAGATTGTTTTCTAATCCAAAGCCTTCGTAGTGCTCTAAAATAATATCTTCTATTTGTTCTACTGATTCGCAAGATTCGCCATCTATTAGTTTGAAGCGGGGGATATCTTCTATCATTTTAGCTAAACCATCATTGTATCTTTCTACTAATTGCTGTGTCTCTGGGGTATTATATTTAACAGGAAACTTAGCGGCATCAATAGGTATTCTTTGATCACAAGCTATAAATCTTGGTAACATCATTTTAAAGCTGTCATCTAAAGATATGAAAATTACATATATATTTTCATTGTTGTGTGCTATTTGTCTGGCCATTTGAATGCAAAAAGCACTTTTACCTACGTTTGGTTGAGCTGCTACTAAATATAATCCAGGCTGTAAACCACCTGTTTTAGAATCTAAAACAGGGAAACCTGTAGATAAACCAGAAGAACCTCTAGACCATGCATACTCATTGTATTCAGCTAAACTTTGGTACATTTCATGTTGATATGCAGAAAGACTTTCTGGATTTAAGCCGACTTTATTGGTAATTTTTTTTAAAACATTATTTGCTTGTTCTTTGGCAAATTTAATTTCTTCTTCTGTAATTGGCGTCAACGAATCACCACTCTTCTATGCCTTGACATTAGTGGACAATTTTTTAAATCACATACAGAAATTTCTTTCATTTTCTCACAACCAAATAAATATTCATGATTGTATTGAGAGTTAACTAATGCTTCTATTTCAGTTTCGTCTAAGGGTGGATCACAACTATGATTAGACCAATCTGTTATAGATTTTTTTGTTTCTTCTATTGTAAAACCTTGTTGATAGAATACTGAGGCTAATGCAATAGCAGTGTTATTTCTTTGCCCTTTTGGTACTGAACTCATTAGTAAAGCCAATACACAAGGGGGAGTTACTTCAATCTTTTTCCTTTCTCCCATATATTTAGTTTTTTTAGATCCGTTTAAGTTTTTACTAAAATCGTTAGAATGTTTTTGAAAAACTCTTTTGGCTCGATTATTAGTTTTATAGTGTTTAATAGGTAGATTTCTTTCTGTTTTTGCTAGTGATACTAACTCTTTAAACGAAAGTGATTCTAATTCTTTAAAGTTTAAAGGAATTTTATAGAGACCTGTTTTTCCATTTATAGAATTAGGTAATCTCCATAGTCTAACAACATCATATATCGAGGTGTCTAAAGTATTATATTTGGATGGTATTTTTAATATAATTGATTTAAAAATACGATTTAAATGGATGTTTTCTTTTAAGTCTATTATTTTTGGGTGTATGGTAATATGAACACCTTTGGAACCACTAAAAAATATATCTAAGTCAGAATGTCTTATTCCATATACACTACGAAAAAAATTAACAGCTAATATAGCATCTGCTCTAACTGTATTAAAGTATTTTTCGTTTTCTTCATTTGTATGATTCTCTAAGTTGATATCTCCATTGTCAAAATCCAAATATAGTGCTCCGTATTTATTGCTAGCTTTATATAGGGATGGATCGTTTGTTTCATACTGGTAAGCTGTTATAAATACATCTTTGTTATTGAAATTTTTTCTATGGTGTTCAACGTCTTGTATTTCCATTAAGATATTTCTTTTAAACCATCCGCTATCAAGTAAAGCTCCACCCTCTGTGTATTTGCATTTAGGATGTTTGTATAAATAATTTGTATTAATAACGGAGGTACTCATGTACTTGAACCCCCTTAAAATATGCTTTCGCCTGTTCTATTCTATTGCGAGCTTCATTTTTATAATTTGCGTTTTGTAAAACAAAAGGATTTTCTATAGGGTATTCTCTGTCTGATGCTTGTTCTTGTGCTATATCAATAAGGAATAGTATTTCATCAAGCGTATTGCTTTTTAGTAAATGTTGAAGTGCTCCTATATTGCGTTTATCTAAGTCAAAGTCTGATTCTAAATTGCAAATATTATAAAAATAAGATAATAAATCTTCTATATAATAAGCCTCTTTTAATTGTATAGCTGTATTAGGATTGTCATACAATACATTTCCGTTGATGTCAATTTTAGAATAAATTGGTTTTTTATATTCTCTTAATTGAGAATGATAATAATAATGCCCAGGAATCATAATTGATTTAGGATCATAATTTTTATTTAAGTTTGAAGAGGTAAGACTTTTTACTTTAAGTGGAATGATATTAGTTGGAAGAGCCTTATAAGGCACATAGTCTAGCTGATTTATTATATTATTTAATTCCGAAAGTTTATATCCACTATTTAAAAGTTTAGTTANATNCTGGATTATGGGNATTAATTGTTGATTATCGATTTCTTGAGAGGGCAGGGACTTAAATAAAAAAGTCCCTGCTATAGTTTCAATGTTTAGCATAGTATCAACTCTTTATTGGTTTAGATAAGTTTGTTCCATAAAACTATTGAAATGTGGTAACATAGTATCAACTCTTTATTGGTTTAGATAAGTTTGTTCCATAAAGCTATTGAAATGTGGTAACACTTCTGGAGTTAAATTAGTAAAACTAGTTAAAGTTCCAAANTTTGTGTTTTGTTGACTAAANTCTAATACATAGGGGTTTAATTTTGGATTACCNTCTGGACCAGCATCAATACCTAAAAAGTTTTTAATTTCTCGCATTTTTTCGGTGTCTTTAGGGTTATATCCCATGATTTTAGCTCCATTATTATTGCTTTGGACATTATTAGCTTGATTATTATTCTGTATTGGAGCTACATTTTGTTGTTGCATAGGCTGTTGTTGTATATTTTGATTTACTTGNTGGGTTTGTGGTNCATTGTTTTGAGCTGGCATAGGTGGTACTTCTGGAACTAAATTTGGCACAGGGTCTAAGGTATTGTAACTAGTATCTACTGGTTCTTCTTCTTTTTCTTCATAACCAGTTTCTATTGATCTTAAAGCTAACTCTTCTTCATCATCCATCATTTCTAGACCAAAACCAAATAGAGTAGCTGCTTTTTTTAATGCATCTGTGGCAGCAGCTTTAAAAATAGATTCTTGTTCGCTAGCTCCACCAATTACTGTTTTTGCTCCCATAGCCATATTAGTTCCTAATCCCGGTATGATTAATTCTAAAAGTACATGTGCTACCGGAGGTTGTGGTTCTGTTACAGCTTCACCTTGTTGACCTAAAGTAATATCATTAGTGAATTCACAATATGGGCATTTGGCTATTTTTGTATTATAGCCTTTTAAATAATTAAATGGTTTTTGACAATTAATACAAAGTTTTTGAAAAACTGGCTCTCTAGCTCTTGTTGTATTGTTCCATTCCACTAATTGCTTTGGAATGGATTCTTGAATGAAATAATTATGGATAATTGTTGAAAAGGTGTTATTTGTAGCTTCTCTTAAAAGTCTAATGATACGATGACCTTCAACATATTTTAGAATTACATTTCCTCCACCTTTACGTTGTTTAACCCATTTTTGATTTAATTTTCTATCAGCAATAGCAATAACTTTATTTTTGTCTAGATACTCTGCCGGCTGCATGTATTCTAAAACTTTATTGTTAGACATATAAAAACCCTCCTATATAACGTGTTAGTATCGTCCATGTTCCTTACAATACTAATTATACGCTATATGGAGGGTAATGTCAAGTGTAAAACAGTATTATCTTTGTATAATACAGATTGTTATAACTAGAAAGCTTTAGATATACTAAAACCAAATCTAGTATCGTCTATATCCTTAGCTACAAAGGCATCTGCAGTAAATCCTTGAGAAAAACTTCCTGCTTGATATCTTAATTCTATTCCTTTTGTATCTAAGCCAACACTTAAATTATCATCTAAAGCTATTTGGACTTTTTTGGCGCTAAAGCACCGCCAAGTTCATTTTCAAGTTTGATTTTACGAAGATAAGATTCAATTTTATCTCTAATCATTTCATTTACATTACCTATAGAATCTTCTAGTAGTTTTATTCCGGCTTCTCCAACTTGAGATTTAATTTTAATTAAGGCCAATCCAGAGAGTTTTTCTAACTCTTCTTTATTAAGTTTTCCTGCTTTAACTAATTTACGCAATTCTTTAGCAGTAGTTTCTTCAATAGAAGTGACTACATCAATTACTGCATCATTTAATCTTTCAATTGTTTTAGTAAGTAGTTCTATATTGAATTTTTCATCTGCAATAATTTCTAATTTACGTAAATAACGATTCAAATAAAATGTGCCGATTGTTAATCCAGCACCTAAAAGTGTAAGAACAATTTCTAATAACATTTCTTTAATCATAATTTTAATCTCCTTTTTTTTGTAAATTTACTGCCAGCATTTAGTGTTATTTATCAGCAAATGTCAGAGTGCAGTGGGGCAGTAAACAGAGTGCAAGCTATCAGCTGATAAGTTTTGTTAC
>JGI24707J26582_10002242_pt1 | contig 14723 bp, 13 predicted proteins | sample BioPla1DNA1_FD_26582 | JGI IMG/M metagenome (IMG submission 26582) | reverse complement strand
GTCCTCTCAAACTTTTGCTTAGCCATTTTTCTTCCTCCTTGGGAAAGTTGTTTTGTTTTAGATACCCGCAGAGTGGGTAATTTCCTCTGCTAAAGCGGGCGGCACCGGTTCGTAATAGGCGAAGGTCATGGTGTGGTGCGCCCTGCCCTGCGTCATGGAGCGCAGTGAAGTCGCATAACCAAACATCTCCGCCAACGGCACGTAACCTCGAACAATCTGCGTATTCCCCCGCTGTTCCATCCCTTCAATCCTACCGCGTCTGGCGTTGATATCGCCCATGACATCACCCATGAAATCATCGGGTGTGACAACTTCCAGCCTCATCACAGGCTCTAAGATCACAGGCGCGGCCTTACGGCATGCTTCTTTAAAGCCAATGGAGCCAGCGATCTTGAAAGCCAACTCAGAAGAATCCACCTCGTGATAGGAACCATCCACAAGGGCCACTTTCACATCCACCACGGGGAACCCCGCTACAACACCTGTGAGCATGGCCTCTTTGATTCCCGCTTCAACCGGTCCGATGTACTCCCTGGGCACCACTCCGCCCACGATCTTGTTCTCAAACGCGAATCCTGCTCCACGTTCGNTGGGCTCGACCTCCAGGACCACATGGCCGTACTGACCGCGACCACCGGTCTGGCGCACAAACTTGCCTTCAGCTTTCACGGCCTTGGAAATGGTCTCACGGTAAGCCACCTGCGGCTTGCCAATGTTGGCCTCCACCTTGAACTCACGCAGCAGGCGGTCCACAATGATCTCCAGATGCAGCTCGCCCATGCCGGCAATGATGGTCTGCCCCGTCTCGGGATCGGTGTACACCTTGAAGGTGGGATCCTCTTCTGCCAAGCGCTGCAGGGCGTAACCAAGCTTATCCTGATCCGCCTTGGACTTGGGCTCCACTGCCAGATTGATCACGGGCTCGGGGAATTCCAATGACTCCAACAAAATGGGGTGTTTCTCATCTGCCAGAGTATCACCTGTGGAGATATCCTTCGGGCCCACGATGGCTGCAATCTCACCTGAGAANACTTGATCAACATCTTCCCGGTGGTTGGCATGCATGAGCAGAATGCGCCCCACCCTTTCCCGCTTGCCTGTACTTACATTCAAGACATAGCTTCCTGACCGCAGTGTTCCAGAGTAGACCCGGAAAAAGGCCAGCTTCCCCACGTAGGGGTCTGCCATAATCTTGAAAGCCAGGCCGGAGAAGGGTTCTGCATCAGTGAGCTCCCTGTGTTCCACAGCACCCGTATCGGGATTTACCCCTGCCACAGGCGGCACATCGCTGGGCGATGGCAGATACTCCACAACTGCATCCAGCAGCGGCTGCACTCCCTTGTTCTTAAAGGACGAACCGCAGAGCACCGGTATCAGCTTCACGTCGATGCAGGCTTTACGCAGTGCNCGCCTGATCTCATCCGCCGTTATTTCTTCACCTTCAAGGTACTTGATGGTCAAATCGTCATCGCTTTCCGCCACCTTCTCCACCAGGAGCTGGTGGGCGAACTCCGCTTCTTCCCGAAGGTCTTCGGGGATTTCCCCTTCTTCAAAATTGCCGATATCGTCGACATAGAAGTGGGCCTTCATTTCAATCAGGTCAATAATTCCGCGGAAGGTGTCTTCAGCGCCGATTGGCAGCTGCACCGCCACGGGATTAGCCCCCAGGCGCTCCGCCATCATGTCCATTACGCGCTGGAAATTAGCTCCAACGCGGTCCATTTTGTTTACATAGGCAATGCGGGGCACATGATACTTGTCTGCCTGGCGCCACACGGTTTCCGATTGAGGCTCAACCCCGCCTACAGAGCAAAACACTGCCACTGCCCCGTCCAGCACGCGCAAGGAACGCTCCACTTCCACAGTAAAGTCCACGTGGCCGGGCGTGTCAATAATGTTAATTCGATGACCCTTCCAGTGACAGGTTGTCGCAGCCGAGGTAATGGTGATGCCTCTTTCACGCTCTTGAGCCATCCAGTCCATGGTTGCTCCACCTTCGTGTGTCTCGCCTATCTTGTGAACTTTCCCGGTGTAGAAGAGGATTCTTTCAGTGGTCGTGGTTTTGCCTGCGTCAATATGCGCCATAATACCTATATTTCGCGTCTTCTCAACCGCAAAGTCTCTTCCCACTATTTTCTCCTCCTAGCCGAGTAGACTCACCCGCCCCGTTGTGGCTAGAGCACCCTTGTGCACGGCCCACTGCTTTGGCAGCGAATTACCAACGGTAATGAGCAAAAGCCTTATTGGCTTCCGCCATACGGTGAGTATCTTCTTTCTTTCTAACTGCGCCGCCTTGGTTGTTGGCAGCGTCCAGCAGTTCGCCGCACAGCCTTTCAACCATGGTCTTTTCCCCACGGGCCCTGGCGTTCTGGACAAGCCACCGCAGCGCTAGAGTCTGCCGCCTGTCAGCGCGCACCTCCACAGGCACCTGATAGGTAGCGCCACCTACACGGCGGGGTTTAACTTCTACAACTGGCATTACATTATTCACTGCCTGTTCCAGCAGCTCTATGGCCTTGGTACCAGTTCTCTCTTCAGCCATGTTCAAGGCGCCGTACATGATGGACTCAGCGAGTCCCCGTTTGCCGTCGATCATGATGGCGTTGATGAACTTGGTGACCAATTTGCTGCCATAGATGGGATCAGGGAGCACATCCCGCTTGGGAACGCCTCCTTTTCTCGGCATTGGTTTTCACCCCTTCTGCATAGAGATTCCAAGATTTCCTACTTAGGCCTCTTGGTGCCGTACTTGGAGCGGGCTTGGCGCCGATCGGCTACCCCCGCTGCATCTAGTGTCCCTCTGATGATGTGGTAACGCACACCAGGCAAGTCCTTGACCCTGCCGCCACGAATCAGAACAACGCTGTGTTCTTGCAGATTGTGGCCTTCGCCGGGGATATAGGAAGTCACCTCGATACCATTGGTTAATCTCACACGGGCTACTTTCCGCAGGGCCGAGTTGGGTTTCTTGGGCGTAGCTGTGTAGACTCTGGTACAAACGCCTCTCTTTTGTGGTGCCCCTTTTTCGTTGTAAATCACCTCATCACGCAAGGTGTTCTGGGTAAAACCCAACGCAGGGGCAGAGCTCTTGGATTTTTGTGCTCGGCGACCTCTTCTAACCAATTGATTGATCGTTGGCACGCTGGATAACCTCCCTTCCGTCTAATTCTGTGTAGATTTCATGACACAAGCCACCGCAGCCCCCACCTCAATGGAGCAGGCTTTGCCAAGCTCTGCCATGGTGTCCACTTCAACCATGTCAATCCCGCGGTCTTCGCATTCTCTGCGCACGGGGCCGGTAACATGTTCATCGGCATCTCGAGCCAGGTAGACCAACTCCGCCTTTCCAGCTTGGATAGCTTTGAGAGTCTGTTTTGTACCGACTACCCGCTGCGCTGTCTCAAGTCTGTGTGGCATCACGGCCCTCCCCTTTACTCAGAGATCCCGCAGAGGCGCTAGACCCCTGCGGGCAACACAGCTAATTCTATCATCTCGGGCCATCCCTGTCAATAAAATCTTACGGAACGGCACCTCAGACAACTAACCTGAGACAAGCTCCACCTCGGCCTCGACACCACTGTCTGGTGCCTCGCCTTCTTCCTGCCCTTCCACGGCAATGCTCACCCTGCGATAGCGGGTCATGCCCGTGCCCGCCGGAATCAACTTGCCGATGATCACGTTTTCCTTCAGCCCCAGCAGCCTGTCGACCCTTCCTTTAATGGAAGCTTCCGTAAGCACCCTGGTGGTCTCCTGGAAGGATGCTGCCGAGAGGAAGCTCTCGGTGGCCAGGGATGCTTTGGTTATGCCCAGCAGCACAGGCTTGCCCGCTGCGGGCTGGCCCCCCTCTGCCTCCACCTGGGCGTTGATCTCATCAAATTCAAACACATCCACCAGCGAACCGGGCAGCATGGATGTATCACCCGAGTCCTCCACCTTGCACTTGCGGAGCATTTGCCTGACGATGACCTCGATGTGCTTGTCGTTGATGTTTACCCCTTGGGAACGGTACACTTCCTGCACTTCTTGGACCAGGTACTCCTGGACCTTGAGGATTCCCTGTACCGCCAGGATATCATGGGGGTTCACAGGTCCCTCGGTGAGGCGGTCTCCTGCCTGCACCTGGACGCCGTCTTTCACGCGGCGGCGGGCGCCGTAGGGAATCACGTAAGATGCTTCGCCTTCGGGACCGCTCACTACGGCCTTGGTCACGCCCTTGCTCTCCACAATGCTGACCGTCCCAGGGATCTCGCTGATAATGGCCTGGCCCTTAGGCTTACGGGCCTCAAAGAGCTCCTCCACCCTGGGCAGACCGGCTGTGATATCGTCGCCGGCAACTCCGCCGGTGTGGAAAGTCCTCATGGTGAGCTGAGTACCCGGCTCGCCAATGGACTGGGCTGCGATGATGCCCACGGCTTCGCCCACATCCACCAGGCTGCCGTTGGCCAGGTTGCGCCCGTAGCACTTCACGCACACGCCGTGGCGGGTCTTGCAGACCAGTACGGAGCGGATCTGCACTTCTTCAATACCCGCCTCCTCAATGGCCTGGGCTAACTCATCATCGATCATCTCGTCCCGGGAAACCAGCACCTCTCCCGTTTCAGGATGCACCACATCTTGTGCGGCTACCCGACCAGCTAGACGCTCCCAGAGGGGCTCAATGACCGCTTCGCTGTCGCCGGTGAACTCCTTGATGGCGCTGACCGTAATGGATTCCTCAGTGCCGCAGTCATACTCGCGGACAATGACATCCTGGGCCACGTCCACCAGTCTCCTGGTGAGGTAACCCGAGTCTGCTGTGCGGATCGCGGTGTCGGCCAAACCTTTGCGGGTACCGTGGCTGGAAATGAAGAACTCCAACACAGTCAGGCCTTCCCTGAAGTTGGCCTTGATGGGAATCTCAAACGTCCTGCCCGTGGGGTCTGCAACCAAACCGCGCATGCCCGCGAGCTGACTGATCTGGGACTCGTTGCCCCTGGCGCCGGATCGGGCCATCATGTACACAGGGTTGAAGTTGTCGAAGTTGTCAAGCATGTCCTTGGTCACAACTTCCCTGGTCCTGGTCCAGACCGCACACACCCTCTGGTAGCGCTCCTCCGCAGTGAGCAGGCCCCTGCGGTACTGCTGCTCAATCTGCTCCACTTCCTCTTCGGCTGCCCGAATCCGCTCGTTCTTGGTGGCGGGAACGGCGATGTCGGCAATGGATACCGTGGTTCCGGAACGGGTGCTGTAGAGGAACCCGAGCTGCATGATCTTATCAAGGACGTGAGCTGTCTCTGCCGCACCCAGCTGTTTGTAGAGGCGGTCCACCAGGTTAGCCAGCTTCTTCTTGTCCAGGGCCTCATTGATGTAGCCAAACCCTTCAGGCATAATGCTGTTCACCAGCAGACGCCCTGTGGTGGTCTCCAGGCGCGTTCTCTCCTCGTCGTCCAGGCGCAGAATGATCTTCGCATGCAGGCTGATGGAGCCGGAATTGTACGCATGGAGTACCTCTTCCTCGGAGCCGAAGTAACGACCTTCGCCTGGGGCACCCTCTTTCACCGACGTCAGGTAATACAGACCAATGACCATGTCCTGGTTAGGCGTGACAATGGGTCTTCCGCTGGACGGAACCAGGATGTTGTTGGTGGAGAGCATGAGCAGCCGTGCTTCAGCCTGAGCTTCTGCGGACAGGGGCACGTGCACAGCCATTTGGTCGCCGTCAAAGTCCGCGTTGTAAGCTGCGCAGACCAGCGGATGCAGCTGAATGGCCCTTCCTTCCACCAGTACCGGCTCGAAGGCCTGAATACCCAGCCTATGCAGGGTGGGCGCCCTGTTGAGCAGCACGGGGTGTTCTTTGATAACCTCTTCCACAATGTCCCAGACCTCTGGGCGTACCCGGTCCACCATCTTCTTGGCGCTCTTGATGTTGTGGGCAATCCCCTTTTCCACAAGCTCTTTCATGACAAAGGGTTTGAAGAGCTCCAGAGCCATTTCTTTGGGCAAACCGCACTGATGCATGCGCAGTTTGGGGCCGACCACGATTACGGAACGGCCGGAATAGTCCACGCGCTTGCCCAGCAGATTCTGGCGGAAGCGCCCCTGTTTCCCTTTGAGCATATCGCTGAGGGATTTCAAAGGCCGGTTGCCCGGGCCGGTTACCGGCCTGCCCCGGCGGCCGTTATCAATCAGGGCATCCACCGCCTCCTGCAGCATGCGCTTCTCGTTGCGCACGATAATATCAGGTGCCCCCAGTTCCAGGAGNCTTTTCAGNCGGTTGTTNCGGTTAATGACCCGACGGTAGAGATCGTTCAGGTCGGAAGTGGCAAAGCGTCCACCGTCCAGCTGCACCATGGGCCGCAGCTCCGGTGGGATCACAGGTATGACGTCCAAAATCATCCATGCCGGATCATTGCCCGAAGCGCGGAAAGCTTCCACTACTTCCAGGCGCCGCACGGCGCGCAGCCGCCTTTGGCCTGAAGAACCTTCGATTTCTTTGCGCAGCTCATCGCTGAGTTCATCTAGATCCAGCTGCTGAAGAAGCTTTTTAATGGCTTCCGCACCAATTCCTGCCTGGAAAGCATNGCCGTACTTATCACGGTATTCCCGGTATTCCGCCTCGCTGAGCAGCTGCTGCTTGGTGAGTCCGGTAACGGCAGTGTCGCCGGGATCAATGACAATATAAGATGCGAAATACAGCACTTTCTCCAAAGTCCGCGGAGACATATCTAAAATCAAGCCCATCCGGCTGGGTATGCCTTTGAAAAACCAAATATGGGAAACCGGGGCGGCCAGTTCAATATGCCCCATGCGCTCACGCCGCACTTTGGCTCGGGTCACTTCCACGCCGCAGCGATCGCACACAATACCTTTGTACCGCACGCGCTTATACTTGCCGCAGTGGCATTCCCAATCCCGCGTTGGTCCAAAGATCTTCTCACAGAAAAGGCCTTCGCGCTCAGGCTTTAGGGTNCGGTAGTTGATGGTCTCCGGCTTCTTAACCTCACCGCTGGACCAAGCCCGGATCTGTTCTGGTGATGCCAGCCCAATTCGAATCCGATCGAAATTATTGATATCCAGCAAGGGCTGTCCCTCCTTCTTGTCTATCCGCTAGTTGCGTGCACGCTCCGTGAAGCTACAGATCGTCCTCCTCTGACAGATCATCCAGTTCATCTAAGGAAGAATCCTCGTCATCGAAATCCAGATCATCCTCGTCAAAATCCACAGCAAAATCTTCGTCTTCTACAGTATCCTCGGCAGAATCCTCTTCGGGCAGGAAGGACTCGTCCTCGTCCTCATCTGCGTCCTGCTCGTCTTCTTCTGCCTGCCTCACTCTGGAGCGGTTCTCCTGCCCCTGTGCACGGGCAGAGTTCGCACCCGAACCTGCGCTTTGGATATCAATCCCCAGTTCCCTGGCCATTTCGCTGATATCCTCTTCATCTTCCTTAATCTCGATTTCTTCTTCGTTTTCNCTGAGCACCCTTACGTCCAAGGCCAGGCTTTGCAGCTCTTTCACCAGCACCCTAAAGGATTCGGGTACCCCGGGTTCGGGGATGTTTTCGCCTTTGACAATGGCCTCATAGGTCTTCACCCGGCCCACAACATCGTCGGACTTGACGGTGAGGATTTCCTGCAGGGTGTAAGCGGCCCCGTAGGCCTCCAAAGCCCAAACCTCCATTTCACCAAACCTCTGCCCGCCAAACTGGGCCTTGCCGCCCAAGGGCTGCTGCGTTACCAGAGAGTACGGGCCGGTGGAGCGGGCGTGGATCTTGTCGTCCACCAAGTGGGCCAATTTCACCATGTAGATAATGCCCACGGTAACTGGATTGTCAAAGGGCTCGCCGGTTCTGCCATCATAGAGAACGGTCTTGCCGTCCCGGGACATCCCGGCCCTCTCCATCATATCCATAACCTCAATCTCGCTGGCGCCGTCAAACACGGGCGTAGCCACCTGGAGGCCCAGGATTTTCGCGGCCATACCCAAGTGAGTCTCTAGGATCTGCCCGATGTTCATACGCGAAGGCACGCCCAGGGGATTGAGCACGATCTGTACTGGAGTCCCATCGGGCAGGAAGGGCATATCTTCCACGGGCATAATCCTGGAGATCACGCCCTTGTTGCCGTGGCGACCCGCCATCTTATCTCCTTCGGAGATCTTGCGTTTCTGCGCCACATAGCAGCGGACCAGCCGGTTTACTCCTGGAGGCAGTTCATCGCCTTCATCCCTGCTGAAGACGCGGACATCTACCACGATGCCGCCTTCCCCGTGGGGTACCCGCAGGGAAGTATCCCTGACCTCACGGGCCTTTTCGCCGAAAATGGCCCGCAGGAGTCTTTCTTCTGCCGTAAGCTCCGTTTCGCCCTTGGGAGTCACTTTACCCACCAGGATATCGCCGGGCTTAACCTCTGCACCAACGCGCACGATACCTCGATCGTCCAGGTTCTTTAAACTATCTTCGCCCACGTTGGGAATATCACGGGTGATCTCCTCAGGCCCCAGCTTGGTATCGCGGGCTTGGGCTTCATACTCCTCAATGTGAATGGACGTAAAGACGTCTTCTTTCACCAGCTCTTCGCTGATCAAAATGGCGTCCTCGTAGTTGTAGCCTTCCCAGGGCATAAACGCGACCAGTACATTGCGGCCCAGGGCCAGCTCACCTTGATCCGTGGACGGACCATCCGCGAGCACATCGCCCCTTTTCACCCGCTGGCCCACATAGCAGATGGGCTTCTGGTTAATACACGTTCCCTGGTTAGAACGCTCGAACTTCTTGAGTCTGTAGCGGTCCACGCCTTGGGCGGTTCTGACCACAATCTCCCGGCCGGTAATTCTTTCCACAACACCTTCGTTTTTGGCCAGGACAACAGCGCCGGAGTCAACTGCGGCCCTGTATTCCATTCCCGTACCCACGATGGGAGCTTGCGCATCCACCAAGGGCACGGCCTGGCGCTGCATGTTGGCACCCATGAGTGCCCGGGCTCCCTCGTTGTTTTCCAAGAAGGGAATGAGGGCGGTGGCGATACTGACGATCTGCTTCGGCGAAACGTCCATGAAGTCCACTGTCTCCGCGGGAACCATTTTGATCTCTTCGCCCTCGCGCACAGTGACCTTGGACCCGGCAAACCTGCCTTCTTCGGTGGTGGGTTCATTGGCTTGGGCCACGCGGAAGACGTCTTCCTCATCGGCCGTTAGATAACGGATTTCATCGGTAACCAGCCGTTTTCCACCACCCTGTAGGGCGTCTCAATGAAGCCGTACTCATTAATCTGGGCATAGGTACAGAGAGCGCCGATCAAACCGATGTTGGGACCCTCGGGGGTCTCAATTGGGCACATACGGCCGTAGTGGGAGTGGTGCACGTCCCTGACCTCAAACCCCGCACGGTCCCTGGATAAGCCGCCTGGCCCCAAGGCGCTTAGACGGCGCTTATGGGTCAGCTCGGAAAGGGGATTGGTTTGATCCATGAACTGGGAAAGCTGGCTGGAACCGAAGAACTCCTTAATGGCGGCAACCACAGGACGAATATTGATCAAGGCCTGGGGAGTGATCACATCCACGTCCTGGATGGTCATGCGCTCCCGCACTACCCGTTCCATGCGGCTCAAGCCGATGCGGAACTGGTTCTGCAGCAGCTCGCCTACGCTTTTCAGGCGGCGGTTGCCCAGGTGGTCAATATCGTCCACTGAACCGATATCCGCAGCCAAGCCGACCATGTAATTGATGGTGGCGAGGATGTCGCCGGGAGTGATCACTGTTAGGGATGCATCGGGCTGTTCATTGGAAAACAGCCTAATCTGCCTGCCTTCCCTGGTGGTAAGCAGTACAGCATTGATCCCCGCCTGCTGGATCTGCTCCGCCTGCCGACGGGTCATCTTCTGGCCCCGCTCCACAATCACCTCGCCGGTTTCGGGATGCACCACATTCTCAGTGCTCACCCGGCCCACCAGCCGCTCGGTGAGGCGGAGCTTTTTGTTGATCTTGTAGCGGCCTACGCCTGCCAGATCGTAGCGCTTGGGCTCGTAAAAGAGCGTGGAAAACAGCCCGCGGGCACTCTCCTCCGTGGGAGGTTCCCCGGGGCGCAGACGTTTGTAAATCTCGATCATTGCTTCAGCTTCAGATTGGGTATTATCCTTTTCCAGGGTGGCTAGAATCTCAGGCGCGTCGTTAAACGCCTCCCGGATGGCAGCGTCGCTGCCTAAGCCAACGGCGCGGATGAGGACGGTGGCGGGGAGTTTGCGGGTCCTGTCAATGCGCACCCAAATCACGTCGTTGGAGTCGGTTTCAAACTCCAACCAAGCACCGCGGTTGGGAATTATGTTCGCGGAAAAGAGCTTCTTGCCGCTGGTATCCACGGTGAAGTTGAAGTAGACTCCCGGGGATCTCACCAGCTGGCTGACGACGACACGCTCAGAACCGTTGATAATAAAGGTTCCGTTCTCGGTCATAAGGGGGAAGTCACCCATGAAGACCTCTTGCTCTTTCACTTCACCTGTTTCCTTGTTGACCAGCCGCACTCGCACACGAAGGGGAGCAGAATAGGTAACATCGCGGTTCTTGCACTCTTCCACATCATACTTGGGCTCGCCAAAGTCATAGTCCAGGAACTCCAAGACTAGATTGCCCGTGAAATCCTGGATGGGAGATACATCATCAAACATCTCCCGCAAACCTTCATGCAGAAACCACTGGTACGATTTGTGCTGGATCTCCACCAAATCGGGCATCTCCAGTACTTCCCGGATCTTCCCAAAACTGTAGCGCTCCCGTCTTCCCACGTGCTTTGCTTCTACCAAGGGCCCTCTCCTCCTTACGATATCCTAGAAAACATGACGAAAAGCAAGGGTAATTCCCCTCGCTTCACTATTCGTTTTCCAGACACACCTTCTGAAAATATTCTTTACGATAGCAGGATTCCGCACCTCTATGTTGAATAAAGACTAAGCAGGAGGATTTTCCCCCTTTGTCTTGGATGGTAACACTAGTCCATGATAACACAGGGGTTTTTGGTTGTCAAGCAATGTATATCTGAGTTTGTCTCCAAATATGCCAAGAAAAGGGACTTCCCCAACCGGGGAGGTCCCTTCTTTTTCTGGACTACTTAATTTCGACAGTTGCACCGGCCTCTTCCAGCTTAGCCTTGGTTTCTTCGGCCACNTCCTTGGATACGCCTTCCTTAACCGGGCTGGGTGCGTTGTCCACCAGTTCCTTGGCTTCTTTGAGACCAAGGGAGGTGAGCTCACGGACGACCTTAATCACGTTGATCTTCTTCTCGCCAGCGCTCTGGAGAATGACGTCAAACTCGGTCTTCTCTTCTGCAGCCTCAGCAGCGGCAGCGGGAGCGGCGGCAGCCACGGCCACGGGAGCGGCTGCGGATACGCCAAACTTCTCTTCCATAGCCTTAACCAGTTCGCTCAGTTCCAGGACGGTCATATTCTCAATAGCTTCCAAAATTTGCTCTTTCGTCATCTTAAATTAACCTCCTTAAGGATGCAGCTATGCACCAGCTGCTTCTTTTTGTTTTCTAACTGCCTCTAAGGCATAAACCAAGTTGCGAATATTGCCCTGCAGGACGTTGACCATGCCATAAATGGGCCCTTGCATGCCACGCAGTACCATGGAGAGAAGTTGTTCTCTGCCCGGCAGGTTCGCCAGATCGGTCACAGCTGCTGCCGCAACCACTCGCCCCTCCACAATCCCGCCTTTGATCTCCAGCGCCTTGTTCTTCTTGGCGAACTCACNGAGGACCTTGGCTGGAGCCACGGGATCCTCGTAACCAAAGGCAAATGCAGTGGGACCGTTGAGATAGGGCACCAAATCATCCATGTCCAGTGCCTTTGCCGCCAGGATGGCCAGGGTGTTTTTCAAAACCTTGAACTCAACCTGGGCATTCCTCGCTTCCCGGCGGAGCTGCGTCATCTCTTCAGCGTTCAGGCCGCGGTAATCGGCCAATACTGCTCCTTGTGCCTTGGAGAGACGCTCTTGAATTTCTTGAACCATTGCCTCTTTTTCCGGTCTTGCCATCGTTTCACCTCCCCATGCAAAAGAAAAGGGACCTACCGCAGCCGAGCGGAGATCCCTGAATTAGATCACAAGTTCACAGGAAAACTGACTCTCCAACCTCGGTGGGCGCAGCACCGCTGCTTTAAGGCGTCTAGGGACGCCACCGACTGTCTACGGTTTGGTTATTCACTTGTACAGCATGATTAGTATAGCATGCACCCGTGGCGGGGTCAACCCACCTAGGCGCTATTTTGCCAGAACAGCCTCTTGGGGGTTCAGACGAACGCCCGGTCCCATGGTGCTGGACAGGTGAACCTTACGGATAAACGCACCCTTGGCAGCCGCGGGGCGCGATTTTACCACCGCATCCATGAGGGCAACGAAGTTCTCATAGAGCTGCTCGTCGCTGAAGCTCACTTTGCCGATGGNCACATGCATGCCCGCTTCCTTGTTGACGCGGTACTCCACTTTACCTGCCTTGGAATCCTGGACCGCTTTGGCCACTTCAAAGGTGACGGTTCCGGTACGGGGGTTCGGCATGAGGCCGCGGGGGCCCAGAATCCTACCAAGCTTACCCACAACACCCATCATGTCAGGCGTGGCAATGGCCACATCAAAGTCAGTCCAGCCGCCCTGAATCTTCTCNGCCAGATCTTCGGCGCCCACGAAATCGGCACCGGCCTGCCTGGCCTCTTCCGCCTTGTCGGCNTTGGCAAAGACCAAAACCCTTACNTCCCGCCCNGTGCCATGGGGCAGCACTACTGTGCCGCGCACCTGCTGATCGGCGTGCCTGGGATCAACACCCAGTTTGAAAGCAACTTCAACTGTCTCGTCAAATTTAGCGGTGGCACACTNCTTCACCAAGGCAATGGCCTCGGCAGGCGAGTAGAATTTCTGGCGATCAACGAGCTTAGCAGCCTCTTGATACCTCTTACCTCGTTTTGCCACAGTTCTTTCCTCCTTTGTGGTGCTAGCGGATTGCATCCTCCCACTAATATTTACAGCGCTTCCGGTTAGTCTTCAACAAGGACGCCCATGCTTCTGGCGGTACCTTCCACCATGCGCATGGCTCCTTCCAGGTCTGCCGCGTTGAGGTCGGGCATTTTCAGTTCGGCAATCTCTTTGATCTGACTGCGCTTAATGGTGCCCACCTTCTCCCGATTCGGCACACCGGAACCGCGCTCAATATTCATAGCCTTTTTGATCAGTACTGATGCCGGTGGAGTCTTGGTCACAAACGTGAAGGTGCGGTCTTCAAAGACTGTGATGACCACAGGAATGATCATTCCTGCCTGATTGGCAGTGCGTTCGTTGAACGCTTTGCAGAACTCCATAATGTTGACACCATGCTGACCTAAAGCCGGTCCTACCGGCGGCGCCGGGTTAGCCTTGCCTGCTGGTACCTGCAACTTGATTAAGGCACTTACCTTTTTGGCCACGGCGCATACACCCCCTTACGATAATGTGGTTATGGCGGACTTTTCGTCCTCCCACTCAAAAACCTACAACTTACTTACTTGGTGAAAATCCAGCTCAACGGGGGTATCACGGCCAAACATAGAAATGCTGACCCACATTTTCCCCTTTTCTGGATTGACCTCTGTAACGGTGCCTGTGAAATCTTGGAATGGCCCCGAGACAACCCTGACAGCATCCCCTTTGTCAAAAACACTGGACGCCCTGGTCATGCCCATCTGGCGTAGGATCATCTCCACCTCGTGTTTCTCCAAGGGAATGGGCTTAACCCCGCTGCTCACGAAGCCGGTCACTCCAGGCGTGTTGCGGACCACATACCACGAATCATCGCCCATGATCATCTCCACCAACACGTAGCCTGGGAATACCTTGCGTTTGGAGACCTTTTTCTTCCCGTCCTTGTACTCCACAACCTCTTCCATGGGCACAACGATCTGGAAGATCTTGTCCTCCATCTCCATGGATTGGATCCTCTTCTCAAGGTCGGTCTTTACTTTGTTTTCGTAGCCTGAGTATGTGTGCACCACATACCAGTTCTTTTCTCCAGCTGCCTTCTCACTCATGACCTACCGACCAGAGCACTGGTCTTACCCTCCTAATTGACTCAATAGGTTCAGAATCGCAGTCACGATCACGTCCACCACGCCTGTGAATACCGCGACAATGACTACTGTGACCAGTACTACAATGGTATAAGTGACAAGCTCTTTGCGGTTGGGCCAAGACACTTTGCGCATCTCGCCGCGCACTTCGCGCAGGAACTTCGTGATCTTATTCCAAAGGGCGGGTTTGCTCTGGACTGATGCCACTTTCTTCACTTCCTTCTGCACCCTATCGGGTCTCTTTGTGAACGGTATGGGTCCTGCAGAACTTGCAGAACTTCTTCAGTTCAATGCGATCCGGATCGTTTTTTCTGTTCTTATCAGTGCGGTAGTTCCGGTTCTTGCATTGCGTACACTCTAGTGTGATACCGACACGCACAGCCGCCACCTCCAGACAGTCGAAATACCCCTAGAATTTAACACATTTCAGATCGGGTGTCAATACCCCGTCAGGCGTGCGTTTCCCCTGCATTTGCTGCTTGGCCAGGACATTTCCAAGAGAAAAGGGGGATTTTTCCCCCTGATAACACAAACTTATCCAGCATACCAAGCTCTGGCCCCAGCCTCCGGTGGGACTACTCCAGGATCTTGGTTACAACACCGGCGCCAACTGTGCGGCCGCCTTCACGTACCGCGAAGCGCAAACCTTCTTCCATGGCGATGGGTGT
>JGI24707J26582_10002241_pt1 | contig 14726 bp, 16 predicted proteins | sample BioPla1DNA1_FD_26582 | JGI IMG/M metagenome (IMG submission 26582) | reverse complement strand
GATAAGAGAGCATATGTTTCATCTGTTAAAGAAAATATTAAGTATGGCTTATACTTACCAGCATTTTGATATTTCGTAATCATGGAAAGACTATAAAAAAGATGTCTGGCATTGACCATAATAGTAGTGAGAATAGTCATCAAGATAGTTGCTGGTCCAGTAATTAATGAAATTCCTACATATTGCATGGAACCTGCATAAATGAAAAGGCTCATGGCAAGAGCCCACACCAGTCCATAGCCAGCATTCCTCAGCATAATACCAAATCCAAATCCTATAACTATATAACCGAAAAAAATTGGAAAGGATTTTATGAAGGCCTTTTTAACAATTCTCCCATTCACCAATATAGCCTCACTCATATCTTTCTTGAACAATAAAAACTCTCAAGTTGAAATTATACACAATTTCAAGCTAAGAATGTCCAGAATCATATATTTAATTTGTTTTACATAAAAAGCACATCTTAGAAATGATGTGCTTTTACTTTATACTTAAAAATTATTTAATATTTATTTTTCATTGATAACTATCTCTGATTGCTAATCAGTAATCTCAATACTTGATAAAATTGCCTGGAAATCTGCATCATCAAGATTTATTGATCCTTTCTCCTGATCAATCCAAGATAGAATTTCTATCTGATCAGTATCATTTGTCCAAAGAGCTGCTATCTTGTAATCATCACTGTTTCCAGTAAAGCCGTACCAAGTATAATTATCTAGTTTAAAAGGCTCAATTTCTTCTGTATCTGTATACCACTCCTGGCTTGGCTCCATCATAATGGTGTCAGAATCATAATAAGTAATCTGCATATAAGGATTAGTAAACATATCGAATTCATCTTTTCCATCTTTGATGATACGGATGACATTAGGATCATAACCTATATCCGGATAATCATCGAAAATATCCGGACCGTGAAAAGCAGCCCAATTGTCAGGAGTAAATGCGCTAATGTTGCCCCCATCAAAAGTTTCTCCTTTGACGTCTGCAGGATCCTTTGACTCATTGTTGGTTTTGTCACCACCACAACTAACTAGCAATGTGACCATTAAAATAAATGTCAGAATAAGTGCCAATGTTTTTTTCATAGATTTCCCTCCAAGTCTATAGTTCCAATAAGGTATCTGGAGAGAGTTGCTAGGTTTTAATTATCAGCCCTCTTTACNAGAATATATGATATAAATATTTTGGTCTATCTTTTTTTATTGACTTTTAAAAACTCTGGCAAAAGCTAATCTATATTAAAGAAAAAGCCGGATATCAAATAGATACCCGGCCTTTATCATTAAGTTTACTTAAAATTAAATTAATTAGATAGCTGTCCAGCCACCATCAACTGACAGAAGTTGTCCAGTTGTATAACTTGTAGCTTCAGCTGCAAAATAAATAATAGCAGTGTCTAGTTCACCATCACGTCCTGCGCGACCCATTGGGCAACGTGTACGGATAACTTCTTGGAAATCTTCTCCTGCTATTACATCGCCAGTCATTTCACTTGGGAAATAAGCTGGTCCAATAGCATTAACTGTAATTCCATGTTTTGCCCATTCAGTAGCCATTGCCAAGGTCATATTTTTAATACCGCCTTTGGATGTGACATATGCTGATAATGGAAGTTCTAACATCGCAACACTAGAGTGAATGGAACCAATATTTATAATTCTTCCATATTTGCGTTCAATCATGCCTTTAACAACTTCACGTGTTACAAAGTATTGTGCATTAAGATTAATGTTAATGGTATCTAACCAAGCTTCGTCACTTTGAGTTTCAGCTGGTTCAAAACGTGCAATACCTGCATTATTGACTAAGATATCAATTTTGCCATGAGCTTCTTCAACTTCTGCTACCATTCTTTTGATTTGGTCTAACTGACCAACATCGCAAGCATGAGCAGTACATTTAACACCCTTTTCTTCAACTTGAGCTTTCACTTCTTCAAGTTTTTCTACACGGCGTGCAGAAATAGCAATATCTGCACCAGCACCTGCTAGAGCCAAAGCAAACTGAACACCTAGGCCTGAGGAACCACCTGTTACTAGAGCAACTCTACCTGTTAAGTCAAATAAATTAGTCATAAATAAACCTCCATTTGGTTTCATTGTTTATAAATCAAGCAGATTTTTAAACATTTTAGTGACTTTAGAATAACATGCATCTAGCTTTTCCGTAAACGTTTAATTTGCACAAATTATTCTTGGTATTCAATAGCATTTACTGGGCAAGCATCCACTGCTTCTTCTATTTTATCTTTATCTAAACTACTTGGATCACTTTCAACAAGGACCGCCTTCTGACCTTGCATCTCAAATGCTTGAGGATAGGTATTCGCACATATTCCACATCCTATACAAGCATTTTTATTGATAGATAAGCCTTTTGTCAATAATTTATCTTTGGGTAAATCTTTGGTCTTGACAATTCTATCTGTAATCCATGAAAAGATTAATATAGCTATTATTGTTAATACCCAACGTATTATCATAAACTCTGCCCCTAAAAACTTAAATTCGTTAATTAACATAGGAATTTTAATGACGGACCAAGAGCTTAAAATGATAATAATGTTTCGAATAGAGGCTCCTTTATGTAGGAGCATGACACACATTGGAAAAGCAGCATAAATTGGTCCAGCTGAAACACTTCCAATGACAAAAGAAAGTAGGGCTCCTTTTGCTTTGGAATCCTTACCTAAGAATTGCATGATTTTTTCTTTTGGAACCCACAGATCCAGTAATGCCGTTAGGACAAAAATGACCGGCATGATCATGAGCATTTCTTTTAGATAGTAAGCACTGCCTTTAACAGAATCTATACCAAGCGTAGGCTTCATTATAAAGATTGCCAAATAAACAAAAACTACTATAATTAAGAATAAATTATTTTTAATTTTTTTCAATATTGTCATATTATTACCCCCATTCCTAGAGCGATCAAAATAGCGAAAACAAAAGAGAGTCCATTTCTAACAAGAGTAAACTTAGTCCCGAACTCTTTTTTCTCTAGAGGGAAGGTCACAAAACCTACCATAGTTAAGGTGGTTAAGAAAGCTACTGATGGCACAACTCCTACGCCTGCGCCAACTAGTGTTCCTACTATTGGAAAGGCGATGAATGCTGGTATTAAGGTTATAGAACCAAAAATTGATGCAGCTATTGTAGCTACTAAGACATGTTGTTTTCCGACGAAAGTCGCGATATCTGCAGGCGGAAGAATAGTCAAAATTAATCCAACGGCAAATATAATTGTTAAGATACTTGGCAGCATTCCTTTACCCATTGCAAAAGATATTTTAAGGGCTTGTTTTGTTTTTTCTTTATCTTTTACAAATGAAACTCCAAGGAAGATTAATGTTACAAGCCAAATTAAAATTGTAAAAATATCCATAAAGCTACCTCTATTCTAGCTACCCTTTACTGCTACTTTGTTTATAATTGTTTCTGTTTTCCTATTTGAAAGGTTTTTTATCATAATTTTTTTCTCCTTTTTCAATCAGTCTAAAGTCTAACATTCTATCCATCTCAACTATAGACACATATGTTTCTTTTACTTTTTTCTTTAAAGGATGATGGCAAAATTAAGTTTGAATATTAAAAAACGCCTTTTGAACAAATAATATCAAAAGGCGTTTAGCTTAGATGGTTCTAATTTATAGATTCAGAGCACTAGCTTAAAAACCAGCCAACTCAGCTTAAATCAATCTTTTTTCTCCTTGAAGTTCTCTATATGGTTTTATATCATAACTTGTTTCAAGTGTGCCCAGGTATTCACCATCTTTATTTCGAACAGCTTTATAGCTGATGTAAACAAGCATTCCTTGCAGTTCTATCCAGAAACTTTCTGAATCTTTTTTACCCGACTTGAGATCAGACAATATTTCTTCAACCATATTTACTGATCTTGGGGGATGACAGTGGTGAACTAATCTACCAAGAGCTGATTTTGATCTAACAAAGATCCTCCCGTCAGCTTGATTAAAGTATCTGAATTTATCATCTTTATCTATAAAGGTTACATCTACAGGTAAAGCATCCAGAATACCCATCAATTGTTCTACATTGAGTACTCCTGTTTCAAAATGTATTTTTTCATCTTTAATTCTGAGATCTTCTTCTTTTGAAGTTTTTATGGATTTTGGGATCCATTTTTCTTTTGGAGAAACTAAGCAAAAACCAATTTCTTCAGAATCATAAGCAATCTCTAACCACTCTTCTTCTGTAATTAAATCAGTAATTAGTGGTAACATTATTTTTTCTTCTTTTAAAATCATATCTTCCATACGCTTACGTAAGGCGGTAAATCTATTACTTATATCTTGGTAATTTTTTTCCTGTATATCTTTGTGGAATGATTTTAAATCCTCTCTGATTTCATCATCCANACCCCACATTACTTGTGGCGGTGAACTGATCCCATATTTTTCCATCAAAGGAAATATTGCTTTTTCTTTTCTGTCATAATGTTTATTGATATCAAATAACTCTTGACTTTTAGTTAGGAGCGCTATTCTAACTTCTTCTTTTTGTTCTGCTTCATAGCTTTTTACCAGTTCAAACATTTCTTCTAAATGATTTTCAAGAGCCCTATTTTCATCTAATAATACTTTTACTGGGTGTCCTTCTTTTTCATGCTCTGCCTGTACTTGATGTATTTCTTCAATAGACATATTAAAGACGTCTGCATGAATGTCACAAAGTTTTTGTATCTCTGCAATGGGCATTCCATCTTCAACTAATTGTTGTTCCATAGCAACAATTTCTGCAGAAGTAACAGACCCAAATTTTTCTTCGAATTCTTTTTTTACTAATTCCTTGTCGACACCATCATGAAGTTTCTTAATGATATTGCCTAACTCTTTTACTTTGCTCATAAAAGCCACCTCATCTTTCTATTTTTTTCTTTCTTGTATTTTTATCACTTGATATCCTAATTTTGTGATGGCTTTTTCTACATCTGTCAGAGCAAGTTTTGCTTCATCAAAATCAAATCTCACCTTACTTGCATTAAAAAGTATTTTGATACTTTCCTCTTCTATCCCATTAAAAGATCTAACAGTATTTTCTATTTTTTGGACACAAGATGGACAAGCTAATGTTTCTAATTGAATGGTTGCTTTTTTCATTTTATTTTTCCTTTCTGATTATGCTATTTATCTTTCTATGTAAAACTATTTCAAACGATAACGAAGGAGTCTCATACCATTAAAGATAACGGCTAAAATACTCGCTTCGTGGACTAACATACCTATGGACATATTCATCCATTGACTAAAAAACACACCAGCTAATAGGAAGAGAACTACACCTACTGCGATAACTATATTTTGTTTCATATTCCTAGAAATAGCTTTGGTTAAGCCCAAGGCGTGTGGCAAACGACTAAAGTCTGAATTCATCAGAACAACATCTGAGGTCTCAATGGCTACATCTGTGCCACTTCCCATAGCAATACCTATATTGGCAAGAGCTAAAGAGGGGCTATCGTTAACACCATCCCCTACAAAGGCAAGGGTTTGTCCTTCTTCTATTAACTTCTTTATATAGGCTGATTTATCTTCGGGTAGCATGTTGCCATAAGCCTTACTCAAGCCTAATTCCTGACTAACCACATCTACCGTTCCTTGATTATCACCTGATAGAAGAACTAGATTCTTGACACCTAGTTTTTTTATTTTTAATAAATCTTCTTTTACTCCTGGACGAATTTGATCGCGAATACCCATTAAAACTTTCAAGTCACCATCGACTGCAGTTAAAACTAATGAATGTCCTTTTTTCTCAAAGTGAGCAATATCTGCTTGAGCCTGATCACTGATAACTACATTTTCTTCTAACATAAGGGCTAGATTACCAACTACAAGTTGATGGCCTTCAACCAAAGCTGAAACACCGCCTCCCTTATAAACTTTGGTGTTTTCTACTGGGGATATCTTTGTTTGACCAATTTCCTCTAATACAGCCTTGGCTAGGGGATGATCGGATTCACTTTCAATGCTGGCTAAATAACCCAAACTTTCTTCTATATTATCACCATAATATTCTTTAAGAGCAACAGAAGGATTGCCTTCTGTAAGTGTGCCTGTTTTATCAAAGACCATGGTGTCTAGCTTGCTAAAGTCGCCTATGACCTCACTGCCTTTAAGCAAGACACCGTGGCGTGCACCATTACCAATACCTGCTACATTTGAAACAGGAACCCCTATAACTAAAGCACCTGGACAACCAAGAACCAGAACAGTAATGGCTAGCTCAAAATTCTGTGAGATAATCCAAACTAAAGTGGCTAGGACAAGTACAGCCGGGGTATAGTATTTGGAAAAACGATCAATGAAACGTTCTGCTTCTGATTTAGAATCTTGAGCTTCTTCCACAAGTTCAATGATTTTACCAAAAGTAGTGTCTTCACCTACACGGTCAGCAACAATTTGAATGGTCCCATTGTCCAGAATGGTACCAGCATAGACATTAGCATCTAGCTCTTTAAGAACTGGAAGAGATTCTCCGGTTATACTTGCTTCATTAATACTAGCTTCACCAAAAACAACTCTGCCATCAACCGGAACTTTCGCACCTGTTTTGACAAGTAAGATATCTCCTTGATCTACTTGATCAAGATCAACTTCTAGGAATTCACCATTTTCATTTTGTTTGAAAGCACTTTCAGGGGCCATCTCTGTTAATTCTTTAATAGCTGAACGAGTTTTATTGAGTGTGCGTTGTTCTAAAAATGCTCCGAATAAAAACAAGAAGGTTACAATGGCAGACTCTTCAAAGTTCTGAATAATAAATGCACCAATTACAGCAATCGTAACCAAGACATCAATACTGACAACTTTGACTCTTAAAGCTTGAAAGGCTTGGATGGCAATAGGTGCAAGTCCTATAATAGAAGCAGTTACTAAAGCTAGAAGTGCAAGGACTTCATTTTTGAAAGCCAAATCACTGACAAATCCGATAACAATTAAAATAGCGGAAATCAATGTTATCTCGTTTTTCTTACTTAAAATAATTCTTTGCATAATATCACCTTTATCTTTAACTAATAATTACTAATCAAGCCCCATAAGCCTTATGGAGTTCTGACAACATCTTGTAAACGGCCTCATAACTTTCACATACATCATCTGGTAGGGCATAATTCTGAGTTACTTGGCTTAAGGCAGTAAATTCATCTTGCAGTTGAACTTCTTGGTCACCCGCCTTAGCTATTTTTGAATTAATATCCTCAAACAATTTATGTACATGATGAAATTCAGGGTGACTGTCGCCATGGACTCTCGCCACTATAGGTACATAAAGTTGAAGTGTTTTCATATATTTATCTTTAACTAGATCAAATCTTTCTTGCTTGCTCATTTTATTTTCTCTTTCTAATTTTTATTGCATCCTTAGATTAGCAGGAGTTTTAATAAAATAATTTGACCTAGATCAAAAATGGAGAAGTTTTACACTAAGGTAAAACTTCTCCACTCAAAATAGGTTAATCTTCTTGAAAATCTTTTAGCAAAGATTTATAAACTGCTTCTTATTACTTCATTCTTTTTGACTAATTTCCACCAGCTCTACTTTATTTTTTATTATAATTCTGCGGTGACCTTTAAGTAAAATCAGACCTTCTTCTTGTAGAGTCGCTAGTTGCCGACTTAATGATTCCTGAGTCATGCTTAACTGAGAAGCTAGATCTCCTTTTGTCATCGGTAGAATAATTTCTTGACCTTCTTCTACTAACTCTAACAAGGCATTGACAAGACGTTTCCTGGCTGAGCTTAAGCTAATATCTTCGATCCTACTTTCTGCTTTTTCTAATCTACGAGAAAGTTCGTCCATAATTTTAAAAGCAATGGAAGGAAATTTTTCTAATAATGCTTTAAGCTTTTTCCCATGCAAAACACACATGGTCGTTTCTTCTAATGCTTGGGCATGATGACTAAGAGGCAAGGATGAAAACAAGGATAGCTCTCCTAAAAATTCCCCTGGTTCAACAAATCTCAGCACTTGTTCTTTGCCACTGGCATTGAGACGAGAAAGCTTAACTCTGCCGGTATGAAGAATAAAGAGAGTTCCACCCTCATCGCCTGCCATATAGATCATCTCACCTTTTTTGAAACTAGATGAAGAGGCAATCTCAATGATCTCCCTTTTTTCTTCTTGGTTAAGGTTAGCAAGAATGGGTACATTTTCTACACATTTTGCATGGGCCTCACAATGATGACAAGTTTGCATTAACTACTCCTCATCTATGCTTATTCTTCTATGCTTATTGCTCCTGTAGGACAGCTATCTGCTGCTTCTTCTGCACTATCCTCAACTTCTGCAGGAATAGGATCAGCAATAACTATTGCAATTTGCTCATCATCCATTTCAAAAACTTCAGGGCAAATGGTGACACATAATTCACATCCAATACAGGCATCTCTATCAATTGTAGCTTTCATCTTTCTTTCTCCTAACTTTTTTTAATTTTTTATATATTTTTGATTACTATTAATCATTCATGAATAAGGCAACATCTTCATCAGCTGTAGCAATACCAGCAATACCAAATTTCTCAATCAAAACATTGGCAACGTTTGGAGAAAGAAAACCTGGTAGTGTAGGTCCCAGATGAATGTTTTTAATTCCTAGTGACAGCAAGCCTAAAAGAACAATAACAGCTTTTTGCTCATACCAGGCAATGTTATAGGCGATTGGCAATTTGTTAATATCATCTAGGCTGAATACTTCTTGAAGTTTCATGGCAATTACTGCTAAAGAGTAGGAGTCATTGCATTGACCTGCGTCTAGTACTCTTGGAATACCATCAATATCACCTAGGTCAAGTTTATTGTAACGGTACTTGGCACAACCTGCCGTGAGGATCACAGTGTCTTTTGGTAGCTTCTCAGCAAACTCCGTGTAGTATTCTCTTGATCTCATCCTACCATCACAACCAGCCATGACAAAGAATTTTTTGATGGAGCCATCTTTTATGGCTGCAACAATCTTATCTGCTAAAGCGATAACTTGATTATGGGCATAGCCACCAATTATATTACCATGCTCAATTTCTTCAGGTGCGGGCAGAGTTTTTGCAAGTTCAATAATTTCCGAAAAATCTTTTTTACCGTTTTCATCAGGAAGAATATGAGTACATCCTGGATAACCTGTAGAGCCTGTAGTGAAAATTCTATCCCTAACCTCTTCACTTCTAGGAGGCACGATACAGTTTGTTGTAAACAAGACTGGTCCATGGAAGCTAACAAATTCATTGAGTTGTTTCCACCAAGAATTACCATAATTGCCTACAAAATTGTCATATTTTTTAAAGAAAGGATAAGAGTGAGCAGGAAGCATTTCGCTATGAGTATAGACATCTACTCCTGTGCCTTTAGTTTGTTCTAGTAATTGTTCTAGGTCTGTTAAATCATGACCCGAAATTAAAATTGCTGGATTATCTCGAACACCAATGTTTACTTCGGTGATTTGAGGATTTCCATATTTGCTTGTGTTGGCTTGATCTAAGAGAGCCATAGCTTTGACACCATGTTCACCTGTTCTTAGGGTAANAGCTACAAGATCATCGGCCGTCAAGGAATTATCCAAAGTTGCAGCCAAAGCTTCATAGATATAGGCATTTATTTCTAGATTTTCTTGGCCAATATTTTTAGCATGCTCTGTATAGGCTGCCATACCTTTAAGTCCATAAATATTCATTTCTCTTAAGGAACGAATGTCTTCATCTTCTGTGGAGAGAACTCCTATAGAAGCTGCTTTTTCAAGCATGGCTTCTCTGCTATCTACTGTAAATGTTGCAGCATCATGAAAGTCTTTTTCAGCTACAGTATTTCTTAGATCATCACGAAGATCTATCATTTTTTTGATTTGATCCTCTATTGAATCATCGTCAAAGTTCGCATTTGTAATGGTTGTAAATAAACTATTTAAAACTTCACGGTTAGTTTCATCTATTGTACTTATATCAAGCTTTGATTTTACAACAATATCCGAAATTCCTTTTAAAGTATAAATGAGAAGATCCTGTAACTTAGCAACTTCTTCAGTTTTCCCACACACTCCTCTTATTGTACAGCCTGTATTTCTAGCTGTTTCTTGACATTGAAAACAAAACATACTCATAATTGTTTCCTCCTTATTGAGAAAATAATTTCACAGATTTTCTGTTTAATAATTATATCACTCTAGCTTGCTTAATCATAGAAACCTAAGTTTCTTTTTTTGCTATAATAAAGAAAAGGTTGGTGGAATAATGTTAAAAAAGATAAAAAACATAGCTCTTTTTAAAGGTCTAGACTCAGCTGTCTTAGAAGCTTTGATCAATAAAAACCAAATCTCTATTCACTCTTATGCAAAAGATGCAACTGTCCATGAGCGTGATGCTCTGTGTTCAGGCATGGACCTTGTCTTATCTGGTGAGTTGGTTTCCTATTATCTAGCGCCTAATGGTTCAGAAACCATGATTTTCGATTTTGAGAAAGATAGTTTAATAGGAGCCAATCTTTTGTTTTCTGAAAAACAGAAATATCCTATGAATATCTACTGTAGAGAGGAATGTAGGCTTTTACATATTAAAAAAGAAGGTGTTAGTGATTTATTAAAAGAATATAGTTTTGTATTGAAGTTTATTAAATCTATGTCTTTTAATGCTCAAGGTATGAATCAAAAAATATCTATCTATACTCAAAAAAACCTCAGGGAAAACATTAAAGATTATCTGCTGAATCTTCAAAAATCTCAAAAAACGAATACGGTCATCTTACCTGTTTCTAAGAAACAATTAGCTGACTATTTTGGAGTCCAGCGGCCATCCCTTTTCCGCGAATTAAAAACAATGAAGGATGATGGCATGATTGAGGTGAATAATAGAGAGATTATAATTAAGGATTTGGATTTCTAAAGTATTCATCTCGATTTTTACAAGCTGAGTTTAGTTAAAAGGATTGAAGCTAAAAAGAGGAGCTAGCTAGCTCCTCTTTTACTATCTTTAAATTTGTCTAAGCCATAAAATTTTTATGGTTATTTTTTCTTATCTAAATATTCTTCAAAGGCTTCAATTAAGAGAGGAGCATAATTGGGTAGATCAACCGGTCTTTGTGAAGATACAATGTGACCATCACGAATAGCAGAGATATCTTGCCAAATTGCTCCAGCATTTCTCATATCATCCTTAATTCCAGGAGTACTTGTTACATTTACTCCCTCTAAGATATCGGCTGAAATAAGAACCCAGCCTGCATGACAGATTTGACCAATTGGTTTTTTCTCTTTATCGAAATATTGGATCATTTCTATTACTTCATCATAGCGTCTTAATTTATCTGGTGACCAACCACCTGGTACCAGGATGCCATCATAGGATTTATAATCAATATCTTTAAATGATAAATCACTCGTAACGGGTACACCATTTTTACCATGAAAGGTTTCACCTGCTGTTTCCGAGACAATATCTACTTGAGCGCCTGCTTCACGCAAACGATAAACTGGATACCATAGTTCAAGGTCTTCAAAATCTGGACTTGCTAATGCGATTACTTTGATACTGCTTAATACTTTTTCCATAATAATCCTTTCTGTAAAATTACTGACTAGCACTTAATGCTATATTTTTAGTTTTCGAATAGTTAAAATTTCTTTCAATGATGTTGATATGATAGAGCTCTTAAGAGATTTCACATCATATTATTTCTATAATAACATGAATATTTATTGTAATAATAATTGTTACATTGGTTACATTTCTCTGTTTCATCACAAGCCACATCACAATTTACATAAACTAAGCTTTAATATTTTTAAATGATAAATTACTTGTAACGATTACACCACTTGCTATTATATGGTATGTTATAGACTTTTAAGACTTTTGATGTTCAATTGCATTATTCAACAAGATCTTTGAAAAACTATAAATAATAAACAGATACCTAATTATGAAGTAAGGAAGGCTTTTTTGTGTTAAACATTATTCTAATTCTACTCTTACAGTTAATATATGTTCCTCTTTTAACTCTTCGAACAATATTTATGGTCAAAAACATGACTGTTAGGGCATCGCTGCTTGGTTTTGCGGAAGGCTTAATCTATGTATTTGGCTTGTCTCTTGTTTTTACTGGAGAGCAGGGGCCACTAGCTATGTTTGTTTATGCCCTTGGTTTTGGATTAGGCATACTTATTGGAGGGGTTGTTGAAAACAAACTTGCTATCGGTTATAACAACTTCTCGGTCAATCTTCAAGGCAAGAATAACAATTTAATAGATCTTTTAAGAAACGATGGCTTTGGCGTTACAGTTTATGAAGGCCAAGGCAAAAAAGGGCAACGATATAGATTAGATATCCTAACAAAAAGAAATCGCGAAGAAGAGCTTTTTGACTTGATTGATCAATATGAACCCCAAGCATTTATTGTGTCTTATGAACCGCGCAGATTCAAAGGTGGTTTTTTGGTCGATTCTATGAAAAAACGCAACAGAAAAACGAGAAAATAGAAGCTGTAACTATTCTTGCCTTTTCTCACCTAAAAAATTGGTTCCCAATACCCCACCTACAATAAGGACCGAACCTATGATGTGGTAATAGTAAATGCTTTCATTGAGAAAAACAACACCAGCCACTATGGAAATCACAGTTCCCAAATTAGAAAAAACAGACATCTTTGATGCTTCAATTTTTGATAATACATAGTTGGTCAAAAGCGATGTGCCTAAAGTTGATAAAACACCTAAATATAAGATTGAAATAACAAACTTCAAGCTTGTGAAAGGAAGAAAATAAGAAGTAAGAGTTCCATCGACTGCATTTTTCCCTATGGCCAATAGATTGAAAGAGATAAAACTAAGGCTAATCATAATAAAGCTCAACTCTATACTTGTAAATTCCTGCATGAGTTTCCTTGCCAAGACACTATAACCAGCCATACATAAGGCAGACAAGACCAGTAAGACAATTCCTTTGATATTGCTCACATCCAAGCTGGATCCCTTCATAAGAGTAATATAGACAACCCCAATGACAGATAAGATAACAGATACTTTTTGTAGGCCAGTAGATTTTTCCTTGAGAAAATAAGAAGCCAAAATCAAGGTGAATACTGGCGCCGAAGCTAATAAAATCCCTGCTTCAGCAGAGGTGGCATGTTGTAGTCCAAATGTTTGAAAAGCAAAAAAGAGCATGGGATAAAGAATGGCCAGAGGAATGACCTTTAAGATTCTTTCTCGGTTGTAATCAACCTTCACCCATTTGAATAAAATCGGAAGTGCAATCGCGACAAAAGATACTGTAAAACGATGAGCCAATATATCTATGGGCTTGGCCACATCCAGTGTCAATTTTGTAAATAAAAAAGATAAGCCAATAATGATAGCATATAAAATGGCGGCTAAGTAAGCTAGATTTTTCTTCTTGTTTTTCATTTAATTCTTTCTATAATTTTTCTTCTAATGCTTGGAGACTTTCATCAATATTAGCTAAGTCAATAAAATGAAGCTTTAGATTTGTACCATCACCACTATTGAAGTGTATTGGTCCAAGCTCCCTAACAAGTTCATTGACAGGATAGAGTAACCAAACATCCTGAGCTTGATATTTTTTTGAATAAGCATAGATCTGGTACATGTCGCTTTGAGCAATACCATAATTCTGACTTGTATCTAAGTTTTTCCACTTGGTATCTAAGACAAGAACTTTCTCATTCTTCTTCATTACAATATCAGGTCTTAGGGAAAATTGCTTTCTTGGTTCTGTGAATAAATAATAACCTTTGTCCTGAGTAGAAACATTCCAACCAGCTGGTATCATTGTCTTTTTCATTTGTTGAGCAATATAGCTTTCAAAGACTGATTCCATTGGAAACAATAAAGCTCTCGAAACTGTTGAGCCTGAGAATGTTGAAAAGCTTTTATTTCTTAAAAATATATTTGACCAGGCCATTAACATTTCATAATCTTTTGTATTCCTATCTATGACTACTCTCGAAAAATCCTTATCATAGTTTGTAGATACTCCTACAAGTTCAAATGAAGTTAAAAGTTGTCTAATTCTTTTAGAGTTTTGAAAGCTATTGGTAAGCTTTTGTAGCTTTAGTAATGTTGATTTTATGAGGCGATTTTCAGGCCTATTAGGATGAAATTCATCATAAGATAGATAGAAACGTTCTTTATGGACTAAATTTGTCCGAATATGATCAGCTACCAATAGTTTTCCTTTATAAAAATGAAGATTATCATCTTTTGAGATATAAGCTGATTTTATTCCCTTTTTAACAAGCTGATTTACTTCTTGTAAGTACATATTAATGAATAGTTCATACAGATTCATCCTATCTATTTTTAAGGAGGCATCATTAAAAACCTTGCTTGGAAAATCTTTCATACTTCTCAGCATATTTAAAAAAATCTTCTTTGTTGCTTGATTGCCAGCGTCATCTTGACTTAAGGATATCTTTGGGAGAACTTGAATTTGAAAGCCATTTTTCATCTGAATAAGCCCAACATAATTTCTTATGGTGATTGTTTCTCCTAAGTTTCTCTTATAGCTAATTGACATGAAATTTAGAATGTCTTGATCATCATCTGAACCAGCTAATTCATGAATAAAATCAATAAGAGTAACAAATTCTTTTTCANTGGATGTACCCTATAAAAGTGGACACGAAAAAGTTTAGTATGATACAAAATAGTAGACAGAGTAACGAAAGGAAACCACTATGGGAAAATACACCAAAT
>JGI24707J26582_10002240_pt1 | contig 14742 bp, 16 predicted proteins | sample BioPla1DNA1_FD_26582 | JGI IMG/M metagenome (IMG submission 26582) | reverse complement strand
AATATAATATTTCTATATTTTTTAAACCATTCATTTTCAAATGATTTTTTATTTTTTAGAGATATAATTACAAAAACTATTAAGATTAAATTCTTTACAATAGACTCTATTGGATTAAGTTTTATTATATCCCCAAAACAACCACAATTATCTTGTTTACTTACAAAAAAATAGAGATAAACTAATACAAAGGATAATCCAACAAGTGTATATAAAGTAATTTGTAAAATCCTTTTAATATAGATATTAGCTATTAATAAAATACCTATTAAAAACTCAAGACTTATTATTGCTCTTGAAAGAATATCAACATATTTCCAACTTATAACATCTAATTTTAAAAGAAGATTTTCAAAAGATGGGATAGTTGCTAATTTAAAAGCACCACTTAATATAAAAACGACTCCAATTACTACTCTAATAGCATATAGTGTGTGTGTTGTAAACAGACATGACAAAATATATTATAATTAATAAATAAGATTAAGTTTGAAAAAGTTAAACAATCAATAAGTCAATAAAGTTATTTATCAAGGCACTTTATTTGTATCGAACTTTGAAGATATATATTTGTTATCCTATAAGTTATGTTTAAAAATATGATTTTATGGAAAAAAGATATTTGATTAGTTTATTGTTAATTATGGCTTCTTCAATTTTAAATTCTGCACATTCATCTACGCCATTTTATGATTTGTCAGCTGTTGATATAAATGGTGATTCTTTCTCTTTTGATCAATTAAAAGGAAAGAAAGTAATGATTGTTAATACTGCAAGTAAATGTGGGTATACTCCGCAATATGAGGAGTTACAAGAGCTGTATGAGCAATACAAAGATGAAGATTTCGTAATAATTGCTTTTCCTGCAAACAATTTTATGCGCCAAGAACCAGGAACTAATTTAGAGATTTTAGAGTTTTGCTCTGTTAATTTTGGAGTAACTTTTCCTATTATGGAAAAAATATCAGTTAAAGGTAAAGATATGCACGCTGTATATCAATGGTTAACTTTGAAAGAGAATAATGGTGTGAAAGATAGTTCTGTAAAATGGAATTTTCAAAAATATTTAATTGATGAAGAGGGTAATTTGATAGATGTATTGCCTTCTCGCACTTCGCCTTTATCCGATGAGGTTATAGAGTGGATTAATAAATAATTTTTACATCTGCTTGAACAATTTAGCTTCAAACTTCTTTTTAAAGACAACAATGTCTTTAAAAAGAAGTTTGATTATGGAAACAGATATATTACAACTAAGTTTAAGAGAAATAACAACGAAATATCCAGCATCAATTTCAGTTTTGAATAACTATCAAATTGATTTTTACTGTAATGGTAAGGATATTTTGTCAAAAAGTATTGAAAATTACTCTATAAAAGAAAACGAGTTTATGGAAAAACTAAATTCATCTATAAACTCAGAAAATCAATACTATCCAATTGATGTGGGACTATGGCCGCTAGATTTAATGGCAGATTATGTTGAAAAAACGCATCACCGATTTACAGAAGATATATTACAGAAAATAAAAACTACATTTCAAGATTATCTAGAAATAAATCGTACTGCTGAACTCGAAGAGTTGTATGAGTATGCAATTGCTTTATCTAAAGAACTTGGTGGGCATATGAAAAAAGAGGAGTTGGTGCTTTTCCCTTTTATTCGTAAAATGGTCAATAGGAGAGGAGAGCTTGCACGTCCTCACTTCTCAACAGTTGAAAATCCCATAGCTATGATGGAGCATGAGCATATTGTTGCAAGTGATTTGGTCCAAAAGATTAGAAAAATAACAGATAACTATTCTACAGATGATATTGTGGATACAAAATATATCTATTTACTCTCTTTATTAAAAGATTTAGATAATGACTTAATATATCATCTTCATATTGAGAATAATATACTGTTTCCCAAATCTGTGGAGATGGAAAAAAGAACTTCTTTTGAAGAATAGTTTACCCATGAATAATAAAAATAGTAGGCTTTTTATTAATATCAGGAATATTTTTCCATTGTGATATCTTTTTTGTTTTCACAAACTCATCTTCCAACGTGAGATTTGAAGCTACGCACAATCTTGTATTTGGTGAGCAAGCTTTTAAAATATCATTGAAAAAGTCAATATTCCTGTATGGAGTCTCTATAAAAATTTGAGATTGGTTTTTAGTTCGTGAAAGATGCTCTAAATCTTTTATAGTTTTTATTCTTTCATCTCTATTAATTGGCAAATAGCCATTAAAGGCAAAACTCTGACCATTCATTCCTGACGCCATAAGTGCCAGCAAAATAGATGAAGGACCAACTAATGGAACAACAGTAATCCCATTTTCATGAGCAAGTTTTACAATTTCTGCACCGGGGTCAGCTACTCCGGGGCAACCAGCTTCTGAGATTATTCCCATATCTTTACCTGCCTTTAAAGGCTTTATAAATTCAATAAACTCTTGTGGTTTTGTTCTTTTGTTTAGAAGATAGAAATTTGATGAGTCTATATCAAAATTTCTATCAAGTTTGCGTAAAAATCTGCGTGCTGTTCGCAAATCTTCAACTATAAAGTGTGATAAGTTTATTGCAATATTAGCAACATTTTTAGGAATGCTATCCTCAATAACATCTGAACCCAATGTGTTGGGAATTAAATATAGTTTACCTGCCATTGTTTATTTTTAAATATTTGCAAATATAATCAATTATCAATGAGAAATTAACAATGGGCAATGTACAATAAGAAATTATCAATTAATGACCGTCCTTACTGTGGGTTGTTCTAACCTCGCCTACGACGAGATTGTTCTGAGACCCAACTTTCAGTTTTTATTTTCAACTTTTAGTTAATTGAACATTTTACATTGTACATTAATATATTATTTATTCAACATTTACTATATTTGTTGTTCAAATTTAATATTATACTAAATGATTGAAGATGTAAAATCTCTTCTTGTGCAAGAAGCTGAAGCAATACAAAATATTCCGGTGAACGACAGTTATGAAAAAGCTATAATGCTGATTTATAAACACGTTCACGATAAAAAAGGAAAACTAATTACCAGTGGTATGGGTAAGGCAGGACAAATTGCCAATAATATAGCCACTACATTTAGTAGTACAGGTACACCTGCTGTATTTTTACATCCATCAGAGGCACAGCACGGTGACCTTGGTGTTGCTCAAGAAAATGACGTAATGCTTGTTATTTCTAATTCGGGAAAAACTCGTGAAATCCTAGAATTAATTGAACTAACAAAAGCGCTATATCCACAAATACCTTTTATAGTGATAACAAGTAACGAAGAGTCTATTTTAGCTCAAAAATCAGATGTGTTTATTCATACTGGAAATCCCAAAGAGGTGTGCACATTAGGTTTAACACCAACAACATCAACTACTACAATGACGGTTATAGGTGATATATTAGTTGTATTATTAATGAAGAAAATAAATTTTGATAATCAAGCATATTCGCTTAGACATCATGGCGGATATTTAGGAGATAAATCAAGAGAACAAGCAAAAAACGTAAAATAAAATGAGAATATTAAAAGAGAAAACATCAGCAATAATTATAGATTTTCAAGAGAGACTTTTTCCGGTTATATATGAAAAAGATAAAATTGAAAAAAACACTCAAATATTGATTGAAGGTTTAAATGCGTTAGATATACCAATTATTGTTACAGAGCAATATAAAAAGGGGTTAGGTGAGACAATTGCACCACTTTCTTCACTTTTAAAAGAAGCTACTTTTGTAGATAAAATTACATTTAGCTGTTGCGATGAGTCTGTTTTTATGGAAAAAATAGATAGTGATAAAAAATTTGTAATCCTTGCAGGTGTTGAAGCTCATATATGTCTTTTACAAACAGCTATTGATTTAAAAGAAAAAGGCTATCAACCAGTTGTAATACAAGATTGCATAGGTTCGCGCACTCCAGAAAATAAGCAAGTCGCAATAACAAGATTAATTCAAGAAGGAGTATTAATTTCAAGCACAGAATCAATTCTTTTTGAACTTTGTAGAGCGGCAGGAAATGATACTTTTAAAACAATATCAAAACTAATTAAGTAAGTATGCGCACTGTTTACGGCATTAGTGAAGCTCTTTTGGATATTCTCTTTAAAAACGGTCGCCCGATTGAGGCCGTTGCTGGTGGAAGCACTTTAAACTCATTAGTTTCGCTTGGACGAGTTGGGCACAATCCAAAATTTATATGTGAAATTGGTAATGACAAAACTGGTGAAATAATCGAAGAGTTTTTTGTTAAAAATGGTGTATCACTAGATTGTGTAAATAAAAAAGATAATTACCAAACCCCTGTTGCACTTGCATTTCTCAATGAGAAAAATGATGCAGAGTATGAAATTTATAAAGATTATAGCACTCAGGCTTTAACAACAAATATTCCCAACTATCAGGAAGATGATTTATTATTAATAGGTTCATTCTTTGCTCTAAATCCGTCGCTTAGAGATGAATTAAAACTACATTTGGAGAGTGCTAAAAAAGGCAATTCAATAATAGTATATGACCCTAATTTCAGAAGTCATCACAATCACAAATTGAATGAGATGCAACAAATTATTGAAGAAAACTTCAGTTATGCCAACATTGTCAGAGGAAGTGATGAAGATTTTAAAAACATATATGGAATAGATAAAATTGAAGATGTGGCAGAGATTGTGCATAAGTTTTCAAAGAATGTAATAATTACTGCAAATTCAAATAAACTATTTTTAAGTACACCAAATTTTAAAAAATGGTATCCTGTAAAAAAGATTATGNCAGTTAGCACCATTGGAGCTGGAGATAGCTTTAATGCAGGAATTATTCAAGGAATTTTATCAAATAATATTTCTCAAAAAGAGCTGAATAATCTTGACGAAACTATTTGGGATAAAATAATTGAAATCGGCATTGAGTTTTCTGCTGATGTCTGTTGCTCAACTGAAAACTATATTTCAAAAGAACTTGCTTCTAAATTTTAAAACATTTCAAAATGGAAAAGAAAAACAGTAACATAAAACTATCTTTTTGGATTTTTATAATCCTACTGTTGATGTTGGTAACATTTTCAGTTCAAAACTCTTTTTTAGTCACAGTAAAACTTATTTTTTGGCAAATAGATATGCCTTTAGCAGTTCTACTAATATCTACATTGATTATTGGAGTAGTTGGCGGAATGTTTTATTCATATTTCAAATATAGAAAACAGGAGAAAGATAGCACCGAAGACATTGATAATATTGAGGAGGATGAAACTATTTAGCTCTACTCTTTTCGGTCCTGTTCAATATTTTGCTCATTTAGCTAATGAAAAAGAGGCATTAATAGAGATATATTGTCATTATGGACGCAAAAGTTATAGAAATAGGTACTCTATTTTAGGTGCAAATGATATTATTTCACTCTCTGTCCCAATTGAGAAGCAGAATAAAAGATGTTTCACTAAAGATGCAATCATTTCTTACGATACAGATTGGCAAAATCAACATTGGAAATCTATTGAATCTGCGTACAATTCCTCGCCATATTTTCTCTTTTATAAAGATGAATTATATGATATAATTTTCAAGAAATGGAATAATCTTCTTCATCTGAATATTGCTGCAACAGAATGGATAATGGAGTGTATAGATATTGAAACAAAACTAAATTATACAGAAGAGTATTATTTTGCAAAAGAGAATGATTTTGACACACGAGAACTGATTTTACCTAAAAACAGAGTTGCAACTGATATTCATTTTAAACCAATACCATATCGTCAACTTTTTAATATCAATAATAAATTTGTTAAAAATCTATCCATTTTAGATTTACTTTTTAACAAAGGACCAGAATCTTTGCTAGTTCTACGAGATTCATACAAACCATAAAGAAAGAGGAATCAGGTGCAATTATTCACAATCTCAATACGAGGAAACATACCAAAACTATATGTTATAAAAATAGCAAAATGGTTTATGCTAACAATGCCCATTTTAATGCTTTTTTATAAAGATATGGGGTTTACCAACGAAGAAGCATTCAGATTAAAAGCACTTTATTCGATAGTTATTGTAATTTTTGAAATTCCATCTGGTTATTTTGCAGATATTTTAGGTAGAAAAACGACTCTAATACTTGGCGCAATACTCGGAACATTGGGATTTTTATTTTATTCAATTGGGCATAGTTTTTTATATTTTGCATTGGCAGAAATTACTTTAGGACTTGGGCAAAGTTTTATTTCTGGTTCAGACTCTGCCCTACTTTATGACTCATTAAAAGAAAACAATCAACAGCACGATTATACAAAATTTGAAGGTTTTATAACATCCATAGGCAATTATGCCGAATCGCTTGGCGCAATAATTGGTGGCGCACTTGCCGAAATTTCTTTAAGAACACCATTCTTTTGGCAAACTGGCATCGCTTTTTTAGCAATTCCTGCAGCACTTACATTAGTAGAACCTAAAAGGGCAAAAACAGAACATAATCCTGGATTTATGCACATTTTAAAAATTGTAAAATATTCACTCATTACAAATATTAAACTTAGGTGGGCATTAATATATTCATCACTTATAGGTTCAGCAACACTAACAATGGCGTGGGTTTACCAACTACAACTAAAAGAATTAGGATTTGGAGAGTTTCAAATTGGCTCAACCGCCACTTTCTTGAATTTACTTGTAGGAACTGTTACACTTGTGGCATATAAAATTGAAAAAAGGACTTCAACACGTTTTCTAATGCTATTTATAACAGTTGTCATCACAACAGGATTTGTTGCAGCTGGACTTAGCAAAACGCCGTGGGTTTTGCTCACTGTTTTAACAATATTTTATGCAGTTAGAGGAATTGCAACACCTGTTTTAAAGAACATAGTAAATATAATGGCAGCATCAGAAGCAAGAGCAACCATATTATCAATAAGAAGTCTAATTATCAGAGCATTTTTCGCTATTATAGCACCACTTTTTGGATGGATTTCTGACAGACTCTCATTAAACGAAGCACTGATTATTATTGGAATAGTTTTTATTATTTTATCACTTTCAATAGTCTCTCTGTTTATAAAGAATATTACAGAGTAACGTGAGAATATTAACTTATTAAATATTTATTATTAAAACTATGATGCAGTTGCTATAAAATAAGAAAGGGGGCCGCATGGCAGTCCCTTTCTATTCCCGGCTAAGCTTGACGCAGTACAGCTATCGCGCCGCCTTCGGATGGTTTAAATCTAACCACCAACTATGTAAAATTAGATGATATTTTTGATAATGTCAAATAGAAAAATTATAGACACTCTTAAATTAAGCAGACAATCAGACAATATCACACCTACACAATGACCTTCTCCACAGATGTTGACCAATCCTTGCCTAATAAGAAATTGAGCTAAAACCCTGCTTTTTTTAGTTCGACAAGCTCGCTTCAATTTTTTCAGTTCTCTTTAAGTCGGATAAAAAGAGGTTAATGTCAATAATAATTGTGATACTAATCTATTTTTTGCATTTTTGCATAAAAATTTCAGAAAAATAAAGATGCAAAAGTTTAATTTACATAAGATATTAGAAAAAAGAATGTTGACAGATTCAGCATTTATACTACGTTTTGAGCGTAATGGAATGGAGTTTGAACCTGGTCAACATATTCAAGTTGGACCGCCAAATGGCATTAATGTCAGAGAATATTCTATTTACAATTCACCCGATGAAGATTATATAGAAATATTAGTTAAAGAGGTAAAAGATGGATTAGTAACACCGGCTCTAAAAAAGATGGATGTTGGCGATTCTGTAATTATTAATGATGCTGTAGGTTTTTTTAGTTTAAAAAAGGAAGATATAGACAATAAAAAATTCTTATTTGTATCAAGTGGTACTGGAATTTCGCCATTTCACTGTTTTGTTAAGAGTTATCCTAATCTTGATTATACACTTTTGCATGGCGTTAGAACTGCAGAAGAGCAATATGAGCGTGAGAAATATGAAAAGGGGAAATATATCTCTTGTGTGAGTAGAGAAGATGGTGGTGATTTTAAAGGAAGAGTTACAGAATGGTTGGAAAAAAATCCTGTCAATTCCGATACTTTATGCTATCTTTGCGGAAATTGTGATATGATTTATGATGTATATGATATTCTTGAAAAGCAAGGAGTTAAATCATCTCAAATTTTCACAGAGGTCTATTTTTAAAGACTTGATAAATTATTATTGTTTATAAAATAAAATTTCATTGATGAAATATCATTTAGTAATATTAGGTTGCCAGATGAACTATGCTGATGCAGAGCGTGTTCAGTCAATAATGGCAAAAATGGGATATGAGTGGACAGATGTTGAGGAGGAAGCTAATGTTATTGGTATTATAGCTTGTTCTGTTCGCCAAAAGGCTATTGATAAGGTATATTATCAAATTTCTAAATGGAATAAGTGGAAAAATAAGAAGAATTTAATCACTTTTGCTTCGGGCTGTATTTTACCGCAAGATAGGGAGCGTTTTTTAAAGCTTTTTGATATTATTTTTGATATGAAAGAGCTTGCGATGTTTCCTGCAATGCTTAGTCAGTATGGAGTTACAACGCCAGTTTCAAATTCACCTATTATTTATGATGAGGAGATTTTAAAACGTGCACAACCTGCAACACCGGCTGAAAAGTTGGGTTTTACTGGTAATTCACAAATATCAATGGTGAAAGCTGCACCACAAGCTTGGGAGGTTGAACCACTTTATAATAGCTCATTTGAAGCGTTTATTCCTATCCAAAATGGGTGTAATAAGTTTTGTACTTTTTGTGCTGTTCCATATACTCGTGGACGTGAAGTTAGTCGCCCATCAGTAGATATTATTGATGAAGTTGAAAAGCTGATAGCACACGATTATAAAAGTATCACACTTTTAGGACAAAATGTGAATTCTTATGGGTTAGATAAAAAAGGTGAAGAGCTATCTTTTGCTCAATTACTTGAAAAAATAGGTGAAATAGCTGATAATTCAGGTAAAGAGGTGTGGATATATTTCACTTCGCCTCATCCTCGTGATATGACTCGTGATGTTATTGAAACCATTGCAAAATATCGTTCTTTGGCAAAGCAAATCCATCTTCCTGTTCAGTCGGGCGATGATAAAGTGCTTATAAAAATGAACCGTAAGCACAGTATGGAACGCTATGATGAGGTTGTAGGCTGGGTAAGAGAGCTTTTACCAACAGCAACATTGTTTACTGATATTATTGTTGGCTTCACAGGAGAAACAGACGAGCAGTTTGAAAATACTAGAGCAACTGTTAGAAAATATAGATATAATATGGCTTATGTGGCAATGTATTCGCCTCGTCCAGGTGCTGCATCTTATGCTTGGGAAGAGGATATTGACCACGAGATAAAAAAGGAGAGACACGCTATTCTTACAGAAGATTTGAATGAAGTTGCAGCTGAACTTACAAAAGATTTAGTTGGTGAAACAATGCGTCTTTTAGTGAGAGGTAAAGATAGAAAAGAGGGATATTTAAGTGGGCATACAGAGGGCAGACTAGTAGGAAGATTTGCCAGTGATGATGAAAGCTTAATTGGAACTTTTGTAGATGTTAAAGTTACTTCAGTTCGCCCATTTAGTATGGAGGGTGAGTTGGTTAAAGAGGTGGTGAGTTAGATTTTCTAATTATTTTTCTTTAAATTTGAAATATGAATAAGAAAGAAGAATATATTTTAAATCAAGTAAAGCAAATTGTTGAGGACAAAGAGCCTAATGCAAAAATCTTTTTTTATGGTTCAAGAAATAAAGGAACATATAAAAAAGATTCAGATTGGGATTTTCTAATTTTATTGGATAAAGATAAAATTTCAGAAACTGTTTCTAAAAATATTACTTCTTCACTTTATGACTTAGAATTCGATATTGGCGAGGTTATTAGCCCAATTATTTTCACGAAAAATGATTGGAATACTAAGTATAAAGTTACACAGTTTTATAAAAATGTAATGAGTGAAGGAAAGGTTTTGTAAAGAACTTTATTTATACCCACCAACTATAGATTTCATTAATGAGATTGAAAAATTAATAAATAAATAATTTTCAATAATTAATTTTGTTATACACAATGTATTGTATTGCATTTTGATTTTAGATTAAAAAAAATGAAAACCGATTATAGTCAAATGAAAGTTGTTTTTAAAACTTTGGGATGTCGTCTAAATCAATATGAGACAGACGCTTTGGCAGCTCAATTTCAAAAAAACGGCTATCAAATTTCAGAAGAAGATAATGATGCTGATGTTGTTGTTGTGAACACTTGCACCGTAACAAATCAAAGCAATCATAAATCAAGATATGTAATCCGTAGTGCCGGAAAAGCAAATCCAAATGCTAAAATGGTAATTACTGGATGTATGGCCAACAGCCATCAAGAGCAGTTGCAAAAGAATTTTCCAGAAGCAACAATTATAAATAATCAAGGAAAAAGTGGAATTTACCATAGTGTTGATTCATTGATAAAAACTGGTGATGCAACTTTATCAAAAGAAGATCACGACCTGTTTAGTTATCAATCTTTTACAGAGGTGTTTCATACTCGTAGTTTGATAAAAATTCAAGATGGTTGTGATAATTTTTGTACTTTTTGCATAATTCCGTTTGTTAGAGGTAGGGCAGTGAGCCGACCAACAGACCAAATCATTGATAACATAAAAGATGTTATTTCGAAAGGTGCTAAAGAGATTGTACTTACTGGTGTAAATATCAGTAGATACGACTTTGAGGGAATAAAATTCTCTACTCTTTTAGATAAAATTTTAAATTTAGAAGGTGATTTTCGTGTTAGAATTTCATCCATTGAGCCTGATAGATTTGATGATCATTTCTTTGAACTTATTGGACATCCTAAATTAGCACCTCATTTACATCTCTGTTTACAAAGTGGCTCTGACAAAATATTGTTGCAAATGCGACGAATGTACACGGTTAAAGAGTTTATGGATATTGTTAGCCGTGTGAGAAGTAAAGATCCTAAATTTAATATTACAACAGATATTATTGTTGGTTTTCCAGGTGAAACAGAAGAGGATTTTGAAGACACAATGAATGTTGCACGTCAAATTGGTTTTGGACATTGTCATATTTTTAAATATTCTGTTAGAAAAGATACACGTGCTGAACGAATGGCTAACCACATTCCTGAAACAGTTAAAACAGAACGTAGTAAGAGAATGCACGATTTGGCAGAGGAGATGCAGAACAATTATCGAGCTCAGTTTGAAAGCGGAAAACAACGTATTTTAGTCGAAAAGTGGGAAGATGGATTTTGCTCTGGATATAATGACTATTATGTTCCAATGCAATTTGCAAGTGATAATAGAAAACGAAATCGTTTTGAAATAGTCAATGCACAAGTTGTAGATTTTGAGCCGTTGCAAAGATAAGTTGATGAACAAAGAGGAGTATAAAGTCACAATTTTAGGTTCGGGAACTTCTAGTGGAGTGCCAATGATAGCTTGTAAATGTGAGGTTTGTACTTCTCAAAATCTAAAGGATAAAAGATTGCGTTCTGCGGTTTTGGTGCAAACAAAAGATAAGAATATTGTTATTGATACAGGTCCTGACTTTAGAATGCAGATGCTTACCGCTAATGTTACTCACTTGGAGGATGTTCTTATAACTCACTATCACAAAGACCATTTGGCAGGCTTGGATGATGTTAGGGCTTTTAATATGATAAATAAAAGCCCTATTACAGTCTATGCTGAGGAAAATGTAATTAGTGTTATTAAAAGAGAGTATTCCTATGCTTTTTCTGATATAAAGTTCACTAGTTTACCACAAATTGAGTTGCAAATCATTGATACAAAACCGTTTTCTATTAATAGTATTGAAATTGTTCCCATACGATTGTTGCATTATAAATTGCCGATTTTAGGTTACCGAATTGGTGATTTTGCCTATTTAACAGATACCAATTTTATACCTGAAAGTGAATTTTCGAAGTTGAACAACCTAAAAGTTCTGGTAATTGATGCACTTAGAAAAAAAGAACATATATCACACTTTAATCTCGAACAAGTAATTGAAGTTATTGAAAAAATTGCACCCCAAAAAGCTTATTTGACACATATTAGCCACCAAATGGGATTACACGATGTTGTTAATGCTGAATTACCAGATAATATAGAGTTGGCTTATGATGGATTGCAATTTATTGTATGATTGCCCATTGAGATTCTTTTAAAAAGTGTTAATGTTTTGAATTTATTTTACAAACTGTTTGATAAAAAGGATAATTCTCTCTTATTTTGTATAATATAATCACAAAGATAAGTTGAATTATGAAAATTGGAAGAAATAAATTTGTCTCATTAAACTACGAACTCCGTTTAGATGGCGAAGATGGTGAGTTAATAGAAGAGACATCAGCAGAAAATCCGTTGGAGTTTATCTTCGGAGCAGGTAAGATGTTAGAAATGTTTGAAGAAAAGCTTTTGGATATGGAAGCTAATGATACATTCAGTTTTCACTTATCTGCCGATGATGCTTATGGACAAATTAATCCAGAGGCTGTAGTTGAGTTGCCAAAAAATATTTTTGAAGTCAATGGTCAAATTGATGAAAATATGATTGCGCTTGGAAACTCTGTACCCATGCAAGATGCGCACGGTAATCGTATGAATGGATTAATTTTAGAAATTGAAGATGATTACATTAAAATGGACTTTAATCACCCATTAGCTGGTGATGATTTACATTTTAGTGGTTCAATACTTTCAGTTAGAGAAGCAACTGATGAGGAGTTATTCGAATTAGCTAACGAGATGAATTGCAATCCTAGCGGTTGTGGTTCTGGTTGTAGCTGTTAATAAAACGATATTTATATTTAAAAAGATGTTTCTTTTAATGAAACATCTTTTTTTTGCTGTTTACCGCTCAAAAATTATTATTTTTGATATTATATTAAAATATTTTATTGATTATGGCAGGAAATTCATTTGGAACATTATATAAAATAACCACTTATGGAGAGTCTCACGGAGTTGGTGTAGGTGGTATTATTGAAGGGGTAGCTCCTGGTTTAGAAATTGACATTGATTACGTTCAGCAAGAACTTGATAGACGAAGACCAGGACAATCAGAGATTACCACACCTAGAGATGAAGAGGATAAAATAGAGTTTTTATCTGGAGTTTTTGAGGGAAAAGCAACTGGTACACCTATAGCGTTTGTGATAAGAAACAAAGATCAAAGACCAGCTGATTATGGTAATTTGAAAGATCTTTATAGACCATCTCACGCTGATTATACTTATCAAACTAAATATGGTATTAGAGACCATCGAGGTGGCGGAAGACAGTCGGCTCGTGAAACCATTGCTCGTGTTGCTGCAGGTGCTGTTGCAAAAAAAATGTTGGAACCATTAGGAATCTCAATTAAAGCTTATGTTTCGCAAGTTGGTGAGTTAAAATTAGATAAGCCATATACAGAGCTAGATTTAAATAATATTGAGAGCAATATTGTGCGCTGTCCAGATGATGAAATGGCTAAGGAGATGATTGAATATATCGATACTATTCGTCGTGATAAAGATTCGGTTGGAGGAGTTATAACTTGTGTTATATCTGGTCTTCCAGTTGGATTGGGTGAGCCTGTGTTTAACAAACTTCACGCAATATTAGCTCAAGCAATGTTAAGTATTAATGCAGTAAAAGGATTTGAATATGGTTCTGGTTTTGAGGCTGCATCTATGCTTGGTTCTGCACATAATGATGAGTTTATAAATGTTGATGGAAAAATTAAATCAAAAACAAATCGTTCTGGTGGTATTCAAGGTGGTATTTCCAATGGTGAGGATATCTATTTTAAAGTAGCATTTAAGCCTGTTGCAACTATTTCTAAAGTACAGAATACTGTTGATATGGATGGTAAAGAAGTCGTAATGGAAGCAAAAGGCCGTCACGATCCTTGTGTAGTTCCTCGTGCTGTACCCATTGTTGAGGCTATGTCTGCAATAGTTTTAGCAGATGCACATTTATTAAATAAAATGTATAAATAAAAATAATATATGAGTTCTAAAAAATCGATTTACATTAAAAAAGCAGACGGTGAATTAGAACTTTTTTCAGCTGATAAATTAGCAAATTCACTACGTCGTGCAGGTGCTTCTGAGCCATTAGTTCAAGAGGTTATTTCTAACATTGAGAACTGGATTGTGGAGGGTGTAACTACCAAGAAGATATATGGTAGAGCTTTTTCCATTTTACGAAAAAAGGAGCGAAGCCGTGCTGCACGATATAGTTTGAAGAAGGCAATTATGGAACTTGGTCCAACTGGATATCCATTTGAGAATTTTATGGGTAAATTATTTGAAGCTCAAGGGTATAGTGTTGAAGTTGGAAAGGTTTTAAATGGGAAATGTGTTACACACGAAGTTGATGTAATTGCAACAAAAGAAAAAGAACAGCACTTTGTAGAGTGTAAATATTATAATAGTCAAGGAAAATATGCGAGTGTAAGAGTTCCACTTTATATTCGTTCGCGCGTGAATGATATAATCGATGCGAAAAGGATAGAGGGGTTCAATGATTATCAGTTTTTTGGCTGGATAGCAACAAATACAAGATTTACAGAAGATGCAATGAACTACGGTTTGTGTAGTGGTTTAAAATTGATAAGTTGGGATTTTCCTAAAGAAAATAGTATTAAAAAGATTGTAGAAGATAATAATCTTTTTCCTATCACAACTTTAACAGAATTGACAAAATCTCAA
>JGI24707J26582_10002235_pt1 | contig 14754 bp, 10 predicted proteins | sample BioPla1DNA1_FD_26582 | JGI IMG/M metagenome (IMG submission 26582) | reverse complement strand
AAATATTTCAGCGCCAAGCATCAAGCCTATTAAGAGACTTGCTACAGTAAAGACAAAGCCTATACACGTTAACCCACGCCCTAGACTTACGAACGACTTGTTTTCCCAAGCATCCACCAACCAAGCGACTCCTAGTTTTACCAAAATGACAGCCCCACTAATCCCTAAGATCGTTAAACCCAGCAGAAAGAGAACTAGATTTATAATTCCGAAACGCATTACGTAAGCCAACAAAAGGAGCCGCCCCTTCCCCCGAAAGACTAATCAGGCTACTATTGCGAATTGAAGCTGCATGAGCCGTGGGACCCATCCCATTTAACCGCAGTATTCAAGCTCTAGGGTTCGCGACCATGTCTTGGTCTTTACTATTGCAGACACTTTTATCTTCAGTAGTCAATCCGAAAACCCCTCTATTTCTCCAACCCACCCATGGAGTTAACCTATCGAGACACACATCATTATCATCTTTCCACTTCAATCTCTAATCCGGACTTGAACTTTACCACTACCACCCCATCAAACACCGTGACTTTGCTGATTAGCTTCCTGACCAGTCAACTGCACCCCCGAAAACCCCCATTGTCCAACGAAACACTGACATCTAGATCGCTCTGTCACGTTCAAAATCATGTCTTTGGACTTGTTTCCACGAAGTGATGTTTTCACGATTCTTCCACATCATAGCCTGATATTGCTTCAAGTATTTGTGGTGGTATATCGCGCTTTTTCTCAAATGCATCTACCACTGCATCCTTCTTATTTGCGAGTGCGCACTCAAAGCGACGTGTGATTATCATCGGGATAATCACGTCCTTGTATTTATCAGATTTCTAAGCTCCTCTTAAGCTATTAGCAATAGAGAAGACAAGTTCAACTTCTTTGCTTACATTGATGCTGGTGTCGTCCATCATCACTTCGGTTAGAAATTATAACGTAGGTTGCCTTGTTTGGTTGATACGCTATTTTCTTTTTCCTGTTATCGAGATGAGATTCAGATACTTTCCGTTATCAGCTTTCATCATGTCTATATCCTGCTTTGCAATTGGATTATCTGCAGCAAGCCAATCACTCCATGCTGCGTCGGTACAGTCCATTTCCTTGATCATAAAGTTGTCTAAATGTTTTCCAAGAATTTGCGTCCACCATTCAATGCAATGCAATGTCGCAAAACCCCCGTCATCTAAAAATGGCTTTAACTCATCCGGTATGATGCCGTTCATTTCCTGCTTTGTGCCTGGAATGGCGATTGCAACCGGTGCGCCCTTTTTTATCAGCGATTTCAAATGCTTCTCAAAATAGTCATCGCTGTTTCCGTAATAGTGATAGGAATCAACGCTTATTAATGCATCGAAGTACTCGTCTGCAAAAGGCAACTCCACCGTTGCGTCGGCATGGATAGGAACTACCAGGTCATCGACACCCATTTGCAGAAACCGCTTATAATTATCGGTAGCTGTAATCCATAAATCAACCGCAAATGTTTGTACACCGTATTCTTTAGCCAGAAACACCGAGGTTAATCCCTTGCCGCAGCCCAGATCTAAAACACGCATTTCCTTCGTGAGTTCAACACTTTGGGTGATCTCGTCAAGCATTAGCACTGCGTTTGGACCCATAAAATTTTGCGATAGAAAGTGCTTATCGTACTTTTCTGTACGGNGATAGTTATGCATATTTTTACCTCCGAATTTNTAATTTCCACAACGTTTTGTCAAACATCCAACCTGACCACACAACCCCGNCTTTTTCAAAAANCATCTAAATCGACCACTCGCGAATCCCTGACATCTAAACTGACCACTCGTCAAGCACCGACATCTAAATCGCTCTGTCACGTCCAAAATCATGCCTTTGTACTAGTTCCCGCGAAGCGATATTTTGACGATTTCAGCACGTCGGATTTTCACTCCAAAATCCCGAAAGTGCCAGTATTACTGGGCTTTTCACACACTCATTTCTCCACCCTTGACATCAATACAACCGTCTCAACGTGGCTTGTATGGGGAAACATGTCGACTGGCTGTACTGTCTCAAGTAAATATCCTCCTTGGGCTAGAATAGATAGATCCCGAGCTAAGGAACTAGGATTGCAGCTTACGTAGACTAACCGAGGTATGTTGGCAGAGATTATCGCATCTAGCACCTCCGGCTCACAACCTTTGCGGGGTGGATCGAGAAAGGCCACGTCAACGGCACTCTTCTGCAAGATGTCAGGGAGTACTACTTCTACCCGCCCCACCCTAAAGTCGACGGACTTCAATCCGTTGAGCTCTGCATTCAAGCGAGCATCGGTGATGGCTTCTGGCACAGCTTCTATCCCCACTACATCTGCACCGTCCCGGGCCAAGTGCAAAGCTATGCTGCCGGTTCCACAGTAGCAGTCCACCGCTCGAGTTCCCTGGCGGATCTGCCCATAGAAAGCAGCTTGCTGGCATAAGACTGCTGCTTGTTTTGAGTTGACCTGGAAGAATGATCGGGGGGAAACGGCAAACTCTAAGCCGTTAAGCTCTTCGATAAGATACGGCCTGCCCCAGAGTACGCGGGTCTTGTCGCCCAAGATAACGTTAGTTCGCTCTTCATTGATATTCTGAGCAACACTAACCAGCTCCGGTAGAGCAGCCTTCATTCTATCCACCAGCTGATCTACTTCAGGGATGCTCGGACCGTTGGTCACCAAAATGACCATGAGTTCGCTCCTAGCTGAGCTGACCCGGAAGATCACATGCCGCACCAGTCCCTGGTGAGTTGCCTCGTCATAGGGTACGAGGCCATGCTCTTCCAGTAATCTACCCATAACCCCCAAGGCCTTGTTGCAGAGAGGATGGATGTTGATGCACTTTTTTACCGGCACCAAAGCGTGAGTCCCTCTCCGATAGAAACCCATGGTAACGCGGCCATCTACCTTCCCGACAGGAGATTGGGCCTTGTTCCTGTAGTAATAGGGCTCCGACATACCTAAGACCGATTTTACCGGTGGATCAACGAACTTCCCAATACGGGTTAAGCCATCGACTACTAGCTGGCGTTTCCACCTAAGCTGTTCGGCATAGTCCATATGCTGAAGCTGGCAACCTCCACAGCTATCGGCAACCGTGCACTTCGGCGTGATCCGTCCGGGAGCCGGCTCCACCACTTCCAGGACTTTCCCTCGTCCATGGTTTTTCTTGTTCTCTTCTATTTGAACAAGAACCCGATCCGAAGGGATCGCACCGGGCACAAATATTGCGAATCCCTCAATCCTCCCCACACCCTCACCGGCATGACCGAGGCCGGTAATATCTATCGTATGTACTTCGCCCACATTTACCGGTTTCTTGTACCTTTTCTTGACCATAGATTGCCTTCTACTCCTTGCATGCCCTGAAGCATAGTAGTGAATCACTCCCCTGCCAAGAGAATCTACAGGGGATGCTTTATCCATTCTATCATCGCCTAAGTCGCCATGAAAAAACCCACCTCGTGGTGGGTATGCTGCACAAGGCTTGTAGATGCTACTTATTCTTTCCCTGATGTTCTTGATGCTCAACCGTACCGGCTAGAAGATTGGCCATAGCAGTAAGAACTTCTTTCTCTCCCGCCCCTGTTCGGGCGGAGAAAGCTATGGGCTCAACCCCCAGTACCTCCCTGATAACCTTTGTATATTGTGACCACCTGCCTCTGGCGACCTTGTCGGCCTTGGTCGCTACTACCACATGGGGAACACCATAACTTTGCAGCCACGTGTTCATTAGCTTATCATCGTTGGTTGGTCGATGGCGTAGATCCACAATATGAATCACACCTTTTAGTGCTTGCCTTTCTCTAAGATAAGTTTCGATCATAGGGCCCCATTCTTCCCGTACTCTCTTAGAGACCTGGGCATAGCCATAACCCGGTAGATCCACGATGCGCAAATCGGGGAACTTATAGAAATTGATGGTCTGGGTGCGGCCAGGCCGGGAGCTAATCCTAGCCAGATCCCGGCGATTGGCCAAACGATTAAGCAGTGATGATTTGCCCACGTTAGAGCGACCGACCAAAGCTATCTCCGGTAGGAACCCATCGCTCTTTGGGTACTGGGCCGCACTCACCGCACTCAATTCGAAAATACCATTATTGAGGTTCATGGGTTTCACCCACCCAGGACTGACCCTTGGGCTGGAACCCCGTAGCCAAGAAAGGGATGGCTTCCGGAGCTACATCGTCTCCATTCTCCTCGGTTACCCCTAGACAAGATACAGGGGCCAGGAGAGCCTCTTCCAGAACCTCATCCATGTGCTCCACAGTCTCTATATCCAACTTCCTCTGGATATTGGCAGGAATGTCCTCCAGGTCCTTCTCGTTCTCCTTAGGCAGAAGTACCCGCTTGATACCGGCCCGATGGGCAGCTAGTACCTTTTCCTTTACACCGCCGATGGGCAAAACTCGGCCTCGCAAGGTTATCTCTCCGGTCATTGCGAGATCACCCCGCACCGGACGGCCCGTCAGAGCCGACGCCAAAGCAGTAGCGATGGTGATACCAGCGGAAGGACCGTCCTTAGGTATACCGCCTTCCGGAACATGGATGTGAATATCGTGTTTCTCGTAAAAATCAACGGGAATCCCCAGCTCAAGAGCTCGAGCTCGTACATAGCTAAGGCTCGCTTGAGCTGATTCTCGCATTACATCACCCAACTGACCGGTGATGATCAGCTTACCCTTGCCCGGCATGACACTGACCTCAATGGCTAGAATATCCCCTCCGACCTGAGTATAGGCCAAACCTGTGGCTACTCCAACTCTGCTCTCGCCTTCTGACATAGTGCGCAAGTAACGAGGTGGTCCCAGATAGGTCTCGATGGAGTTGACATTTACTCTAATAGGTGGCTCTGCTCCTGAAACCAGCTCTCTGGCTACCTTGCGGCATACAGAACCCAACTCTCGCTCTAGATTACGCACACCAGATTCCCGGGTATACTCCGCAATCACTTTCTGGATAGCATTGTCTGAAACTGCAATTTGATCGTCCTTTAGGCCATTAGCTACTANTTGTTTGTCCCACAGATGGCGTTTGGCTATCTCNAACTTCTCTTCCTCGGTATATCCTGGAATCTGAATGATTTCCATCCGATCGAGTAGAGGTCTTGGTATATTATGCATTACGTTGGCTGTTGTAATGAAAAAGACGTTAGATAGATCGAAAGTAACCTCCAGATAATGATCGCCGAAAGCGCTGTTCTGTTCTGGGTCTAGTACTTCCAGAAGTGCCGACGCCGGATCCCCACGAAAGTCCATGGTCATCTTGTCAATCTCATCAAGGAGCATCACAGGGTTTCTAGAGCCAGCTTGCTTCATAGCCTGAATCACTTTACCGGGCATAGCTCCGATATAAGTGCGGCGATGCCCCCTAATCTCTGCCTCATCCCGGATACCGCCTAGAGAAAAGCGTACGAAATTGCGCCCCATGGCTCTGGCGATGGAACGTGCCAAAGAAGTCTTGCCTACTCCAGGAGGACCTACCAGACATAAGATAGGGCCTTTCATCTTGGTCGTAAGGTGCCGCACGGCCAAGAATTCGAGGATGCGCTCTTTCACTTTGTCCAGACCATAGTGATCCTCATCAAGTATCTGTTCTGCTGCGGCCATATCTAGTCTATCTCGGGTTTGCTTTGACCAGGGCAACGATACCAGCCAATCAAGGTAGGTCCGGACCACAACCGCTTCCGCGGCCATGGGCGGCATTTTCTCCANGCGATCCAGTTCATGTAAGGCTTGCTCCCGGGCGGCTTTGGGCAGCTTGGCCTTATCTAGCTTCTTGCGAAACTCTTCTACTTCTGATGCTATGGCATCTTTTTCACCGAGTTCCTTTTGGATCGCCCGCATCTGTTCCCGCAAATAGTACTCTTTCTGGTTCTTCTCCAGCTGTCGGCGAACTCTGCCCTGGATCTTCTTTTCCAGCTGCAGGATCTCAATCTCCTTAGTAAGCAGCACTACCATATGCTCCAGCCTTTGCCTAGGAGAGATACTCTCCAAAAGGTACTGCTTTTCCTCCACCGGTATGATCAGCTGGGCTGCAATGGTATCAGCTAGCCTAGCAGCTTCATCGATGGAGTTAATGGCCACTGCTATCTCTGAGGGCACTTTCCGAGAGAGTTTTACATACTCCTCAAACTGGTTCTTAACCATCCTCGTCAAAGCCTCNATCTCGGGACCGAATTCTTCTGGCTCAACCATGGAACTTACCCGAACCTGGAAACANGACTCATCTTCCACAAACTCCTCTATCTCCACTCGATGCAGGCCCTCGACCAGGACGCGGATCTGTCCTTCGGGCATTTTGAGCAACTGCTTGATTTCAGCGATCACGCCGACGCTATAAATGTCTTCAGCTTCAGGCTCTGTCAGCTCCGCCGATTTCTGTGCTGCCAGCACCAACTGACGCTCTTGGGTCATAGCCTCTTCTAGAGCGCGAATGGATCTATCCCTGCCTACATCCAAGGGAGTGATCATATACGGGAACACCATCATACCCCTCAAGGGTAGAAGTGGATACAACACCGTTTCTTCAACTTCAGTTGTGTTCTGAACCTCAGTCATGGGTTTCACCCCCATTATATATAGCCATAACTGTTCTACTAATACAATTGTCTACACATCCCGTTTCTCCTACCACCGATACTTCCCCTTCCCGACCACTGGCCAAACTTAGCATTGCTAGATTGGCGCAGCAAATCAAAAGGAGCTGAACACGAGCAGCTCCCCAGGTAACCTTGGACCTTGCCATGGAATTAAAGGGTCGGCCTGTTGCCCAAAGCCTAGTATAGCATTATCCAAAAGCGCTTAACAACCCACTAGCAATGGCAGGTTTGGATATCTGTGCACACTTTTCCTCTTCCAGCAAGGCTAAAGCGATAACTTCTTCAAGCCTTTCCACACCGTAGACTGTCATACCCTCTATATTGGCAAACATGGTCTGCCAGTTTTCTTTGGGAATAATTACCCGCTCAACACCGGCCAGGCGGGCCGCTTCAAGCTTGGCGGCAACTCCTCCCACTGGCTTGACGAGTCCACGGATGGACACTTCTCCCGTCATGGCCACTGTGTTGCTTACCTTGCGATTTGTGATAGCAGAATAAATTGCTGTTACCATGGCTATACCNGCTGAAGGACCGTCTACAGGTATGCAACCGGGGAAATTGACATGGATATCGTAGTCCTGCGGCTGAGTATGCAGGCTCTGGCGCAAGACGGTAAGCACATTGTCCATGGAGCTTTTGGCCATGCTCTTACGACGCATGGTCCTGCCATAACCTCCCATTTCCTCTTCTTCCATAATACCAGTAATCACCAGCTTGCCTTCGCCCTGTTTCGCGGCAATAGCTGTGGCCTCTACTTCAATGAGCGTTCCCATGTTTGGTCCGTAAACAGCCAAGCCGTTGACTAACCCTACTTGGGAAGATGAAGGAATGCTTTTGTCGGGCCGAGGCGAGTATTGGCCACTGTTTACCACCCACTCTATATCACTCCGGCTGATCTCCTGCCGCTTGCTGGTCATTGCCAAACCGGCAGCAACCTGAATCATGTTTACTGCTTCTCGGCCGTTGGTAGCGTACTGCTTAATTACTTCCAGTGCATCTTCAGGCAATGAGAATCCGATTTTCTTGGTTGCACTGGACGCGATCTGGGCAATCTCCTCAGGGGTTAGAGATCGAAAGAAAATTTCCAAACACCTAGACCGAATCGCCGGTGGGATCTCTTGGGGCATGCGGGTGGTAGCCCCAACCAACCGAAAATCCGCGGGCAGCCCTTTCTGGAACATTTCGTGGATATGCAGGGGGATATTACTATCCTCAGAACTATAGTAGGCACTCTCAAAGAATACTTTTCTATCTTCTAAAACCTTCAGGAGCTTATTCATTTGCACGGGGTGCAGCTCGCCAATCTCGTCTATGAAGAGTATGCCACCATGGGCCTTAGTAACAGCTCCCGGTTTTGGCTGGGGGATTCCAGCTACACCCAAGGGCCCCGCTCCTTGGTAAATGGGATCATGGACAGAACCCATAAGAGGGTCGGCAATTCCCCGATCATCGAAACGGGCTGTAGTGGCATCTATTTCGATAAATTTGGCCGATGGCTTGAAGGGGGAGAGGGGATTGGCCTTAGCTTCTTCCAAGACCACGCGAGCGGCGGCAGTCTTACCGACTCCCGGTGGCCCGTAAACTAATACGTGCTGGGGATTGGGACCACATAGAGCTGCTCGCAGGGCTTTTAGGCCATCAATCTGACCCACAATATCATCAAATGAGGCAGGACGCGTCTTCTCTGCCAATGGTTCAGTGAGGGAAATGGCCTTAAGGCGCTGCAACTTGTCCATTTCCTTCCTCGACTCACGATCCACAGCAGATTTGCTGCTCTGTTGGCCCCGGAGTAAATTCCAAAAGTACAGCCCAATGACGATGGCGAAAAACAGATTTACTATCCCTAGTATGCCCATCATAGACTCCACCTGCCCCGTTGGATTCATCGATCTTCGCCTGTCTATTATGTGCAGGGGCAAGGGGTTTTAACCAGAAAGGCCCGAGTATCCCGGGCCAGTTCACAAGGTCAATAGTCTATTTTTGGAGGCCGAAAATCAGGCCGTTTCTTCGGTGATATGCTCACGCCGTATCAGCTGTGGAGATACCTTTTTCTCAACAACATCCGCATCAACGAAGCATCGCACAATATCATCTTCCGAAGGAATCTCGTACATGATATCGAGCATGATGTCCTCGATGATAGTCCGCAGTCCCCTGGCCCCAGTTTTGCGTTCCATGGCTTTGCGAGCAATGGCTGTAAGAGCTTCCTCGTTAAAGACCAGCTCCACATCTTCCATGTCAAAGAACTTTTTGTACTGCTTTACCAAAGCGTTCCGGGGCTCTTTTAGGATCCGGACTAAAGCAATTTCATCCAGAGCATCTAAGGCCACTACTATAGGCAAACGACCAATGAATTCGGGAATCAACCCGTATTTCAGTAGGTCTTCCGGCATCACCTGACGTAAGAGATCTCCAATCTGTTTTTCTTCCTTCGGCCGAATGTCGGCACCAAAACCCATGGTCTTCTTGCCGATGCGGTTCTCGATGATCTTCTCCAAACCATCGAAGGCTCCGCCACAGATAAACAAGATGTTGGTGGTATCTATCTGGATAAACTCCTGATGGGGATGCTTGCGCCCACCCTGAGGAGGCACACTGGCAATTGTTCCCTCAAGGATCTTCAGTAAAGCCTGTTGCACACCTTCACCGGAGACATCCCTAGTAATTGAGGGATTCTCGGACTTGCGGGCGATCTTATCGACTTCGTCGATATAGACTATTCCCCGCTCCGCCTTCTCTACATCGTAGTCTGCAGCTTGGATAAGCTTCAACAAGATGTTCTCCACATCTTCTCCCACATAACCTGCTTCTGTGAGAGATGTTGCGTCGGCGATGGCAAAGGGTACCTGCAAGATCCTGGCTAGAGTCTGGGCCAATAAGGTTTTGCCACATCCGGTGGGCCCCAAGATCAGGATATTACTCTTCTGCAATTCCACATCATCTGGTTTGGAGTTGGCATTTATTCGTTTGTAGTGGTTGTATACTGCCACCGCCAGAGATCTCTTGGCAAGCTCCTGACCAATAACATACTGGTCAAGGGTAGCCTTGATCTCCTTGGGCTTGGGTATACTACCAAACTCCAAATCCTGCTCTTCGGTTAGCTCCTCTTCGATGATCTCATTGCATAGCTCAATACACTCATCGCAGATATAGACCCCGGGGCCAGCAATGAGCTTTCGCACCTGTTCCTGGATCTTCCCACAGAAAGAACACTTCAATTGACCCTTCTCATCGCCAAACTTGAACATCTTATCACCTCTTATTTCAATTGAAGGTCCTTAGTATCACTGAGCACTCCATCGACGAGGCCATATTCTTTAGCTTCTTCGGCTGACATATAGTAGTTTCGGTCAGTATCTCGCTCAATTCGCTCCATGGGTTGTCCTGTATGCCTTGCCAAAATCTCATTACCAATGCGCTTTAGGCGCAGAATTTCTCGGGCCTCAATCTCAATATCCGTAGCCTGGCCTCTGGTTCCACCCCAAGGCTGATGAATCATGATCCGGGAATATGGCAGTGCGTAACGCTTGCCCTTGGTGCCAGCAGTCAAAAGTAGAGCCGCCATGCTAGCCGCCATGCCAATGCAAATTGTAGAGACATCAGGCTTGATGTATTGCATGGTGTCGTAAATGGCTAGACCAGAATAGACTACCCCACCGGGGCTGTTGATATACAAGGAAATATCCTTTTCAGGATCCTCTGATTCCAAGAAGAGCAACTGGGCGATTATCAGATTTGCCATATGGTCATCTATGGGGCCGCCGACAAAGATAATCCTGTCTTTAAGTAGACGGGAGTATATATCATAGGCCCTTTCGCCTCGATTGGTCTGTTCTACAACCATGGGAACAAGGATACTCATGATCTCACCTTCCCTTTAATCTGTGCAACCGGTATCTCCCACAGACGATTGCCACCACTACTCTGCGGTATATGTTCCCCTGATGATGCCTTTTTACACATATCCTATTGCTTTGATATGGTAGTGGTGTGGAAAGCCTCTCGGAATAAACCCTTCTCCACTGAGGCCATTATACCTGCTTCAGCATATCGTGGCAGATTGGCTTAGCGGGTATCCTCCGACTCTGTGGCTTCCTCTGCCGTCTCCAAATCTTCGTTTGGGTCCTCTTCTGGTCGGTCAACCACAACTTCTGTAATCTCACCATTATCCACCAGTAAAGCCACAGCCTTCTCCAAGAGCATGTTATTACGGAGGCTGCGTTTTTGCGATTCCCAATAGGAACGGAGAGTATCAGCGTGGGGACTGTCTTGAACCGTGGAATCGATGCGCTCATCGATCTCCTCGTCTGTGACAGTGATGCCTTCCTTTGCCACAATGGCCTCCAAGACTAGAGTAGTCTTGACTTCATTTTCAGCCTCTTCCCACATGCGGGATCTCAGTTCCTCTTCTGTTGTACCAAGAATCTCTAGATAACGCTCTTTATCAAGGCCTGAATACTGCAAATCCCTCTCCAAGTGTTGAATCTTGTGGTCTATCTGCAGTTCTACCATTTTGTCAGGAATATCTACCTGGGCCAGGTCCACAGCCTTTTGGGTCAAATCTACTTCCAAAGTGTTCTGCGCGTCTTTGGCCGCGGCATCTTCCAGTCGCTGACGAATGTCAGCCCGTAGTTCCAGAAGGGTCTCAAAATCACCGAGATCCTTGGCAAAATCATCGTTGAGAGCTGGGTAGCTTTTTTCCTTGATCTCGTGAATCTTGACGTCGAACCGAGCTTCCTTACCGGCCAACTCAGTAGCATGATAGTCAGTGGGGAACGTGACTGTAACTTGCTTCGTTTCGCCGGGCTCCGACCCAACTAACTGCTCCTCAAACCCCGGTATAAACTGGCCAGCACCTATCTCCAGAGTATATCCTTGGGCCGCTCCACCTGGGAAAGGCTGTTCATCGATATATCCAGTGAAGTCGATGATAGCAAAGTCGCCGGTTTGAATCTCCTGTCTGTCAGTTGTCACCAACTGAGCACTGCGCTCTCGCATTTCTTCCAGGACGCGATCCACATCAGCATTGGTGATCCTTTCGATCTGCTTCGTTGCAGCAATGCCCTTATACTCACCCAAGGTAACTTCTGGCTCAACTTCAACAACGGCCTTAAATCGTAGGGGCTTGCCGTCTTCCATCTCCAGAATATCCAGTTCCGGCATATCGATGGGTTTGATGCCGCTTTCGCTAATCGCTTCAGTATAAACCCGGGGAATCAGGTCATCTAAAGCCTCTTGGTACAGGAGCTCTTTTCCCACCCTCATCTCAATAACTCGGCGGGGTGCCTTGCCAGGGCGGAATCCCGGCACCCTCACTTGTTGAGCCACCTTACGGAAGGCCTGATCTAGAGCCTGCTCCACTCGCTCCTGACCTACTTCGACCTCCAGAGCGACTTGGTTGCCTTCCAGCCTTTCTACAGTCGTCTTCATTAAATCTACCCTCTCTGACTCGGCGTCTAGTTTAAGTACACCTCGGTAAATCCTGCTGCTCTGCGGTTTTTGGTAATTACGGGGATTTTCCCGTCACCAAGTACTGCTTTGGACAACAGAAAGAGCCTGTTCACTCGGGCCACAACCTTATAGTGGTCCCAACAGGCTGCAATTATAGCAAAAGGATTGCTCGATCCGATTTGTCACTGCAAAATATTCCATAGCAAAAGGTGGTGCGGGCGGAGAGACTCGAACTCTCACAGGAGAAAACCCACTAGATCCTAAGTCTAGCGCGTCTGCCAATTCCGCCACGCCCGCAAACAACTTCAGGACTGTTTAAGCAACACTGAGTATACCATAGCCCGTCGATACCCGTCAAGAACATTTTAGACGCTGGAAGCACAAAGGCCGGACTCGTCCAAAGTCCCTGGCCCGGCTAAGATAGGCAGTGGGAAAGGTGGGAGTCTTTGGGGTATTATGACAGCGATCTAGACGCTCCTTTCGCTCTTTGAAAGTGGGCAAAGGCTTTGCCCTTCGCGCCAAAAGCGAAAGCTAAAGCCATTGCCCGTTTTCGTCGAATCAATGCATCCTATCCCCAACTTACCTTTCGTATGGCTTACCCTCAGCAGCAGGCGGTACGGCACGGCCAATGACTCCAGCCAAAACCGCCATAGTCAATAAGTAGGGCAGCATCAAGATGAATTCCCTGGGGATAAACACGATCCCTAGGGTCTGAGCCAGCATCTGCAGGGCATCGGCATAGCCAAAAAAGAGGCATGCCACAAGCGCACCCAAAGGGGTCCATTTGCCGAAAATCATAGCAGCTAAAGCGATAAAACCCCTTCCTGCTGTCATGTTTTCCACAAAGGAACTGAGCAGTCCTAAAGATAGAGTCGCTCCGCCCAGACCACCGAGAAGCCCGCTGATAAAGACACACAGGTACTGGATCTTAAATACATCAACTCCCATTGTATCTGCTGCCCGAGGATGCTCTCCTACTGCCCGGATCCTTAAGCCCAAAGGAGTCTTGTATAGTACTATATGGGACAAAACAGCTGCTAACAAGGCTAGATATACGGGAGGTGTGTGTTTGCCCAAAATGGGTCCGAGAATAGGCAAGTCCTTGATTATCGGAATGGACCAATCTGCTAGCTTCGCTACTGAGGGTGATTGCCCGGCATGGCCAAAGAGGCGCCTTAGCATAAACCCAGTGATACCTAAAGCGAATATATTAATGGCAACCCCAGTAACCACTTGATCTGCCTTGAGGGCTATGCTATTTATGGCCAGTATCAAGGAGACGGCTCCACCGGCTAGCATCGCCAAGAGCACTCCTAGCCATGGGTTTTGTGTGTAATAGGATACCACCATACCCACAAACGCGCCCACGAGCATGATGCCTTCCAGGGCTATGTTTACGATACCGGACCGCTCTGCGAAAACCCCTCCCAGGGAGGCAAAGATCAAGGGGGTGGCCATGCGCAAAGTGGAGCTAAACAAAGCAGTGCCAAAAAAATCACCGATATTCACTTGCCATCCCTCCCACTTACAGTTCCCGTTGTCTTGCCAGCCCGATCGGCTCGGGGACGCCTAAAGTAAACTAGCTTCCGCATGAGGTAGTCAGCGGCAATAAACAAGACAACTGCTGCCTGTACGATTCCGATGACTTCCTTAGGCACTTGGGCCATGCTCTGCATATTCTGAGAGCCTCTGGCTAGTATCCCGAAAAGCGATGCCCCCGCTATTACTCCCAAAGGATGGTTGTTACCCAATAAGGCTACAGCAATTCCGTCAAACCCGTAACCGGTGAACCCAAACAGATCATAGAAGCGATGCTGTACTCCTAAGACCTGAACAGCACCTCCCATACCTGCCAAGGCACCGCTAATCATCATGGAGATAACTAGGTTGCGGGAAACATTAATACCGGCGTATTCAGCTGCTTCTGCGTTAAAGCCCACAGCCCGACACTCATATCCCAAAGTCGTGCGCCAAAGGATATAATAGACAACCAAAGCCATGAGTAAAGCCACGAAANAGCCAATATTGGCCCGTGTAGGCGGGATAAACCGCCATAGCTTAGCTGAATCCGAAACCTGCTTGGTCACCGGCAGATAACTATGTCCTTTCAAAGGGCCCACCACCAGGTAATGGGTAAAGTACAAAGCTATATAGTTCATCATGATGGTGTTGATGACCTCGTGGGCACCTAAACGGGCTTTCAAAAACCCCGGGATCCCTGCCCAAATCGCCCCGGTCAGAGCACCTATCACCAGAGCCAAAGGCACATGAATAGCTGCTGGTAAACCGGTCAGTGCGTAGCCCGCCACGGCAGCTCCCATCTGACCCAAAATGAACTGGCCTTCGGCACCGATATTAAACAGCCCCGTCCTAAAAGCAAAGGCTACAGACAAGCCNGTAAAAATCAAGGGAGTGATACTGACTAGTGCCTCGCCAAATCCCCTCCAGCTCCCGAAGGAAGCGTCCCAAAGAGCATAGTATGCCAAGAGAGGGTTTCTCCCAGACCATATGATGACTACTGCTCCCACGAGCAGGGCTAGCACAACTGCCACCAAGGAAAGCCAAATCCGCTCCCAATGAGGAGCTAACTTCTTTTGCGCGGTATCCGACGTCATAGTCCCTGCACCCCCTCCAGACTACCGCCAGTCATCAGAAGCCCTAACTGACCTTCAGTAACATTCTCAGGCTTTACTTCAGCTACTATCTG
>JGI24707J26582_10002231_pt1 | contig 14774 bp, 17 predicted proteins | sample BioPla1DNA1_FD_26582 | JGI IMG/M metagenome (IMG submission 26582) | reverse complement strand
GAACTTAGCCTCTTACCCTCTGCCTGTTCTTCCTTAATTCGTTCAAAGATTAATACGTTAGCATCAACTGCCATACCAACCGAGAGAATAATTCCCGCAATGCCCGGTAATGTCAAAACTGCATTAATAGCAGAAAGTAGACCAAGTAAAATTACGATATACGCAAGTAGAGCNAAGTCTGCTACGACGCCAGGCAAGCGATAATAAAGAATCATATAAAGTAATACTAGGAGTACGCCAATAACGCCGGCCTTAAAACTGCGATTTATGGAATCTTGACCAAGGGTCGGTCCAATATTACGGATTTCCTGAATGGTCATGGGAATAGGTAAAGAACCTTCCTGAAGCAAAACAACCATGTGACGAGCTTCTTCCATGGAGAAACTTCCGGTAATTTGGGCCTTACCCTCTAAAATTGGCTCTCTAATCATCACGGTTTGAAGTTCTTCACCATCTAAAACAATCTTCGTGGTCTGACCTTGAAAACGGGTCGTTAATTGAGCAAATAGTTGTACACCTTCGCGATCAAACTCCAGATCAATTGCTGGTCTGCCATAACGATCACTTCCTAATTGTACTACCTTCAAATAAGATCCATCTAGTACAACATTTCCCATGGGATCTTCAAACTCCAAAAGCGCCGTTTTTCCAACGGTATCAATGGCCTGTTGTTGATCGTGAATCCCCGGCAATTCTATAATTACCCTTTTGTTTCCTTGTCTTTGGATTATAGGCTCGGAAACACCTAATGCATTAACTCGTCGTTCAATAATAGAAATTACCCCTCGCATATTCTCATTGGTGACATCCACTGATGAATCGTCAGCTTCCAGAACGACGTGCACACCACCTTTGAGATCCAAACCGAGGTTAAATGGTGTTATGTATAAAAACACACCACTTACGACCAGTACAGCTAAGATGATACCTATTTTCCAGCCGCTGTTGCGTCTCAAATGCGACTCCTCCTTTAACGATTTTAATACAACACAAATTATTATACTATCCACGCTTAACCATGTCTAGCGAAAATATTCATTCGATTAGCTCATTAAAACCAAAATCCGAATTGCACAATTGTTCATACACAAAAAAAATTAGTTCTTCAGGTGCCATATCATCGGTTTGAACTACTAAATCAGCATTTTCCCTAGCGTTCTCCAGCAATTTTTGCTGCATCGCGTAACGCTTAGGACCCCATGATATGTTCTTTCTTTGCTGTATAGTATCAAATTGACAATTTAAAACTATTAAGAAATCAGGTTTCAAACGTTGCCACATCCTTCCGCTCACCGAGTGCTCCTGAGCAAAACTACGGACATTAAAACCTAAATGTCGTAAACCTTCAGCTAATGTGGTTTTACCGGAGGCACAAACCCCCACCACGACAATTAATGGTTTTTGTAGCAATTTCTCCACCTCAATTAATAAGGATAAGAAATCCACATCCTTCTAATTCCTAACAGATCATCACGCCTCGTAATACGCATAACCGCCACGGCCATATCATCCTTAGGCTTACCACCGTCAAGATCAATGGCGTAATCAAGAATTTTACCGGTTAAATCATGGACCGATGAATCTTTATTCAATTGTGCATAAACCCACTTGTAGTCAAAAGTTTGTGTTCCTCCGTATCGACCAGCATGAATAACACCATCAGTAAAACCAATTAAAGTCGTACCTTCCATCAAATCATAGTGGGTTATTGCCGGCTTAATAAGACGGCGAACGCCTATGGGTTCAACAGGTGAGTCTACACAATGGGGCTTATTGCGCGAACCAACTACTACAGGACTATTTGAATTTCGGGAAACCACTAAACAGTCATGATCTAAATCAGCGGTAAGTATTGTGGCTGTAGCAGAAACTTGACCATCCCTAAATGCATAAAGGTGATCATTTACAACCCTCATTACCGCTCCATCCCGAGCACCGTCTTCTATGAGATTGGCTGCCTTGGTTGCAATCATATGACTTGTCCGCTTAGCTGCACGTCCATGACCTTGACCATCAACCAAGACAACGGAAACACCGCCACATGGTCGCTCAACCACTTCAACGGAATCACCGCAAACACGTACGGCGTATTTTCCCACTTTGGCTACGCCCACTTCCACTTCCATACCAATATTAGCCCCTCTTTAGTCCCATTCAAAGCCGTTGACGGCTCTCAACCAGTATTCACGAATATCACCATCATACTCATCTGCATCTAAAAACATTNTTAGATAAACTACGCTATTTCCTTTTTGAAAAAAAACGGAACGTAACATGACCTTCTTACCGTGGGCACCCATAGCCTCATAAGCGTAAAAATGAGCAATAATGCTGTTGGACGTCGTAATTTGTCTATCTGCAATGATAGAAACATCCTTTACCAACGGTTTATAACGAGCTTTAAGACTTTCTTTGACAACCCCTATATCCTTGCCCGGTTGATGAATAACCTCCATAATTATGGTATCATCTTTAAAAGAGATCTCCAAAATTTCCATTCCAAAAATGGATTTTTGAGTATAACGTTCTCCTCCGGATTTATTTGTTTTTGGGTCTACCCCGGAAGGTATTACCGCACTAAAAGCCGGTTCTTTTTCCACATACCACCAATAACTAGGATGATCATGTTCATAGTATGTTCCGGCTTGCACTACCGGGACGTTTAATAATGTTAGTAAAATTACTACACCAACGGCAAAAGATCTCCGCATGGCAATCCCCTTCCTTAAAAACTTAGAAGAAAACCACCTTAGTGGTGGTTTAACCATTATAAAGGCCAAATTTGATTAAACAAGCCATCGCGAACTTAACTATATAAATTAAATTCTATTTGACCACATGACTTATTCCACTACGAGAAACCTTAAGCTGAACTTTGTCAGCAACCTCGAGCGTCACGTAATCCTCTTTAAAAGCAACCAATTCACCGAAAATACCACCGACCGTTACGATCTTATCCCCTTTTTTCAAAGCATCAAGCATGGCCTTTCTTTCTTTTTGTTGCTTTTGCTGCGGACGCAGAAGCATAAAGTAAAAAAGCACACCCATGAGAATAAACGGAAATAGCAGACCGACTAGTCCACCCTGTGCAGGTACATCCGTTTGCAGAAACATGCATTCACCTCCCGTAATTAAAATCACAATAAACTCTCTACATATTTTTCTACTAATTAGTCTTGGTTCCTCTATTTTTCGCCACCGAAGACAGATAAAAATTCTTTACTATATTCCAAAAGTGTATCATCGGCAATTGCCTGACGAATTTCTTTCATAAGCCTAGTTAGGAACGAAACGTTGTGAATCGTAGTTAAACGTATCCCTAATACCTCATTAACTTTCAACAAATGCCTGATATAACCTCTAGAGAAATTCTGGCAGGTATAACAATTGCAATCTTCTTCGATGGGGGTGAAATCGCGTGCAAAGGGTAAATTTCGTATAGTCATATTACCTTGCCGCGTAATAACCACTCCATGTCGCCCCAACCTAGTTGGCCAAACACAGTCAAACATATCTATTCCNCTTAGTACCCCTTCAACTAAGCAATCAGGAGAGCCAACTCCCATTAGATAACGTGGTTTATCTTTAGGCATTACCGGAATTAAATCTTCGAGAACTTCGTACATNATGTCTTTAGGTTCTCCAACACTTAAACCACCAATACCGTAGCCGGAAAAATCCAGTTCCATGAGCTCAAAAGCACTTTCTCGGCGTAAATCTGTAAACATACCACCCTGAACAATTCCGAACAAAGCCTGGTCTTCTCGTTTATGCGCCNCTTTACACCGTTTAGCCCATCTAGTTGTCATATCCTTAGACTTCTTAACATAGTCTCGATCTGCTGGGTAGGGAGCACACTCATCAAATGCCATGATAATATCGGCTCCCAATTCCATTTGAATTTCCATGGATTTTTCGGGACTAATAAAATGCTTTGAGCCATCTAAATGAGAGCGAAATTCTACGCCTTCTTCGATAATTGTACGCAAAGGCCCTAGACTAAAAACTTGAAAGCCACCACTATCTGTTAAAATCGGGTGGTTCCAATTCATAAACTGATGTAACCCACCCGCTTCCGCCACCAAATTACTACCTGGTCGTAGATAAAGATGATATGTGTTACCTAAGATAATTTCTGCACCTAATTCTTCAAGCTCATGAGGGGTAAGTGTCTTGACAGTTGCCTGGGTGCCCACAGGCATAAAAACAGGAGTCTGAATAACTCCATGTTTGGTCTCTATTCGTCCAAGACGAGCCCGTGTATTATTGGATTCCTTAGTAAGAGTAAAATTTAGAGGCATAATTTCTCCCTTCACACAATTAACATGGCATCTCCGAAACTAAAAAACCTATAACCTTGATCAATGGCATGTTCATAAGCATTCTTTACAGTAGAAGTCCCNGCGAATGCAGAAACAAGCATTAGTAAACTAGATCTTGGAAGGTGAAAATTTGTCAGTAAAGCGTCGATCACTTTAAAAGAATAACCCGGGTAAATAAATATATTAGTCCAACCCGAACCGCTATGAACTTGCCCTTGATCATCGCTGACGCTTTCTAAAACGCGAACGGATGTAGTCCCCACTGCGAACACTCTACCACCCTCACGTTTGCGTTCATTAATAATCTGGGCTGAACGCTCTTCTAAGGTGTAATATTCCTCGTGCATCACATGATCCTCAACGCGTTCACTTTGTACAGGTCTAAACGTACCTAAACCCACATGAAGGGTTAGAGGTACTACTGCCACTCCTAAATCCTGGACTTTTCCTAATATTTCAGGAGTGAAATGTAACCCCGCTGTGGGAGCGGCTACTGAACCCGAACGATTAGAATAAACAGTCTGATAACGTTCGGGATCTTCTATTTTTTTATGAATATAAGGGGGAAGGGGAGTTTCGCCTAAAGTGGATAATATCTCCTCAAAATCCCCACTGAATTGAAAATTAACCAAGCGACCACCACTGGAGGTAATCTCCAATACTTCACACGCCAGTTGTGGCGAAAACATTATCTTAGCCCCAACCCTTGCTCTTTTCCCGGGTTTAACTAAAACCTCCCATTGACCTTCATCGAAGGGACGCAAAAGTAAGATTTCTACTAATCCTAAAGTTTTAACGTTCTGACCAAAGAGCCTTGCAGGTAGTACCCTAGTGTCATTAATCACAAGTACATCCTTTGGCGTAAGGTATCCTATTAAATCAGGAAAGCTTCCGTGGCAAATGTTTTCTTTAGTCCTATTCACCACGAGAAGACGAGATTCATCACGTTTCTCTAAAGGGGTCTGGGCAATAAGTTCATCGGGNAATCGAAAATCAAAGTCAGCTACTTTCATCTGTACAATCCAAAATCTCCTTTAGAGGTCATAATGGGAAAATTAACATTGGTTACATCTGTCCTTTGGCTAGAATTTGTATTTTGTCTAGTCCATTGAACGGGGGTTAAAGCGGGTCGTGCCATCTTTGCTTGAGTCAGATTAGNAGTGGAGCGTGTCACTGTTTTATATTCTTTAGACTGCTCCGCGACGTCCAGCACAGTTAATCTCGTTTCCGCACCGCTGGGTAGAACACGATCAATAGGTGCCCGTAAAGAAACGTATCTGCTTGGAGCAAGACCGGCAAATTTCGCCTCGGTTTGCAATGACAAAGGTACCTGCCAAACCCGCACTTGGGCGAATTTATTATTCTTAAAAGCCTCAAACACTGTTTGTTCCAATTCGGCAAACAATCCATCACCAGAATTTTTTAGTTCTTTTACTGCTATATTCTGTCCCCCGTGACTAGCTATGGTCACCATAACTTGTTCAGGTCCTAACTGCGATTTACGAGCATATTCTACAATTTCTTTGAGTGCAAAATCAAGATCCTTGCCTGCAAAATTTAACCCCGAAGCCAATTCTTTACCTTCTTGATTAAGACCTTCGATAGTAACAATGCGCTGATCATCACTAACCTGCAGTTCTAAACTTGATTTTAAATCCAAAGTCAATACATAAGCAGTTTTTAGAGCCGGTGCCACAAGGAGATTANTTAAAATAGGCCATGTACCTAAAAAAACTAAAAAGAAAGTTGCAGCAAGGCCCATCCGTAAAACACCAACATGCTTATTTTTACGCACATAGTTGATTTCTTGACCAACATGCACATGCTTTTTAAAGGGAACTTTAATAAATTCACCTTGTGAAGTCATGACAATTACTTTGTTGTTTTGAGCGATCTCCACAACTATACCTTTACTTCTCACCATGGTCCCCCCTCTCACAATGGTCGGTTCAAGTATTCCTGCAAATGGTAGAAATCTCCNATTAAAACTAAAGTGAGCGTTATTATGTATTTCCTTTGACGCTCAAGTGTTTTTCGACTAACTTCAACTCGCCCTTCTAATTCTTTTAAGGGCAAGGATTTTTTATTGGTCAGATGTGATAAAAACTCAGGAGTGTTGACCAAAATCTTAGCAACTTGTAGAGCACGATCCCGTGCATCTTGATGTTTTGGAGAAATTTTTATAAGTTCAGAAAATCTGATTCCATAACTACTGAGCAATTGATCGAGACGGAAAATCTCTTCACGTCTCTCTTCTGCTTCTTCCTGGATCTGCAATACGTTNTGGGCTTCTTTAGCCTCTATCTTATTTATCACACCATCTTCATACTCTTCGCTTTCGAAGCTTGATAAAGGTATTTCATCTGTTCTCCGTGATTGACGCCTAAAATAGTCCACCATTCTGCGTTTGATTACTATTTCGGCAAAACTAAGGAAGGAAGCNCCGCCCTCGCTACTATACGAGTCGATTGCCTCATTAAAAGCGATCATTGCTATACTCGCTTCATCGTCTCTACCCAAAACGAGGTATCTTCGGCACGAGCTAGATGCTACCCTTAGAAAAAAGGGACGATAATCATGCAACACCTGCTCCCGCGCTTCAGTATCACCATTTTGAGCCGCCTTTATTAAATCTGCCAGTTGATTCCGTTCATCTGTCTTTTTAGCANGCTGTGTTGTCATAAATCGAACCTCCATCAACAAATTTCGTCAAAGACTAAATAGATTTGAGGGTTACTCGTAGCCGAATTCTTTTAATGCGCCGGGCTTATTACGCCAATCTTTTTTAACTTTAACCCAAAGATCTAAGTACACTTTTATACCTAAAAGACCCTCTATCTGTTTTCTTGCGCCTATACCCACTTGCTTTAGCAAGTGACCGCGTTTTCCAATTACAATCCCTTTTTGACTTTCCCGCTCAACATAAATGGTGGCACGGATTCTTAATAAATCTCCACGGGAATCCTCTTTTATCTCATCCACATCCACAGCGATGGAATGGGGTATTTCCTCTTCTGTTCGCGCCAAGAGTTCCTCGCGAATAAATTCAGCAATGACAAATCGTTCCGGATGATCCGTAAGCCAATCTTCGGGGTAGTACATGGGACCTTCTTCGAATCTCTCTACAATCGTATCCACTAGTTCAGTAAGGTTTGTCCCTTCTAAGGCAGAAACTGACACAACCGCGGCAAAATCTCGTTTTTCCATGACTTGTTGTATAAAGTCGTCTTTATCTACAGAGCTTATTAGATCACTTTTATTTACCACTAGAACAACAGGGTGTTTAACATCTGATAGCTCTCCTAAAATATGTTCTTCTGTAATGGTCCATTGACCCGCTTCCACAAGCCATAGCACTAAATCCACATCTTCTAAGGCCCTAAAAGCACTTTTCATCATGAATTCCCCAAGTTTATGCAAAGGCTTGTGTAGACCGGGGGTATCCAAAAATACTATTTGTGCATCTTTTCGAGTCAACACACACTGTATAGTATTTCGAGTGGTCTGTGGTTTATTTGACACAATTGCCACCTTTTGTCCTAAAAGAGCATTTAACAAAGTGGATTTACCAACATTTGGTCGACCAACCACAGCAACAAAACCGGATTTAAATGTTGTGTCCATGAAATTCCCCTTTTCATTTTAGATCATCAGATGTAAAGGCTCCCGGTAAAATCTTTTCAAGAGTAGTCTCCACACAAGCACCATGCAAATTCCCTAAAAAAACAGGTGTATCAGGTTTAAAAAATTCTGCCATTACCTGACGGCAAACACCGCACGGACTTATGGGGCCATCTGTATCCCCAATAACGGCAAGTGCAGAAAAACTACGCACTCCTTCTGACACGGCTTTAAAAATTGCTGTTCGTTCAGCGCAATTCGATGGTCCGTATGCCGCGTTTTCTATGTTGCATCCTGTGAATATTTTTCCATCTTCACTAATCAACGCCGCCCCAACTTTAAAATTGGAATAAGGAGCATAAGCTAATTCCCTTGCTTCTTTTGCCTTTTGAAGCAAATCTTTTCCGGTCATAGTTAACCCCCCAATTTTAAAACATTAGTCTAAAGAAAATCAAAGTTAGTAAGGTACCAACGCACGCCCCTGTAAATACTTCTAGCCAATTATGGATTTTACCGTCAACCCTGCTTTGTCCAACCAAAGCGGCTAAAGCAAAACCGGCGGCCACGGGAAGCCCCTTAGTGGTTTCCCAAATAGAGACGGCCAGTACAAAAGCCACTGCAGTATGACCTGAAGGCATGCCACCCCTTAGCAAATGATCGTGTCCGGAGCCGGCCTTCCATGCTATGATAATCAAAACCACCGTAACTAAAGCAAGTACCAATAAATAATGTAAAGGGATATCTTGTCTAAATACAATGGAATCAAGATTAATGAAATAGTCAATAAACACCAAATACCCAACTGCCAAGGCTGTTAAGGCTGCAACTAAAACCGCACCGGCAGATACATTTTTGATAATTTTAGCTAAAGGGTGATAGTCAGTTGTAATAAGATTTACCACCTCTTCAATGGCGGTATTTATCAATTCCGCCACAAACATTATGCCAATAGTTAAGATTAATGCCACAAGCTCAAGACGGGATATGCGTAAGACAGTGGCGAGAATCACCACAAGCAAACCTAAAGCCAAATGAATACGCATGTTCTTCTCTGCGCGCACTACGTGGACAACACCTTGAATAGCATGATTAAAACTAGCGTAAAGACGACTCTCCTTCACTATAACCTCTCCCCAAACCCAGTTCTTTCATGATAATCTTTTCCCGCTTACGCATATTACTTTGCTCTTCATCGGTCTCATGATCGCACCCCAGAAGATGCAAAAATCCATGGACTGTAAGGTAAATTACTTCCCTCGATAATTCGTGTCCGTAGTCCTCTGCTTGCTCTTTTGCTTTCTCAAACGAAATAATTATATCCCCTAGCATTCTGGGAAACCCCTCGGGGAAAGTAAAGTTTTCTTCACTATCTTGGGGAAAAGATAGAACATCGGTAGGCGAATCAAGATTTCTATAATCGCGATTTAGTTCTCTAATTGCCTGGTTACTTACGAATGAAACGCTGACCTCGAATTCATAATCTATGTTTTCTAGCTTAGCAGCTATGGCAACNGCATCTCGAATTAGCCTTTCAAAGCTGGCAACATTAAAATCTTTTGATTCGCTATTTATCAGAACTTCCATTCCGCGTTCGCTTCCCCTCTATTTCTTCCTTAGTAATCTTTTCTGGATATTCCACTCTAGTATGGAACATGCCCATTATTACTTTTACAAACGCATTGGCGATTCTATCCATATCTTGAAAAGTTAAGTCACTTTCATCAAGCTCACCGGAATTCAAGCGATCCTTAATAATCTTTCGCACTAAACCCTCTATTTTTCCGGGGTTGGGCTTAGATATGGATCTAACAGCCGCCTCCGTTGCGTCTGCCAGAGAGACAATCGCTACTTCCTTTCCTTGTGCTTTTGGACCGGGGTAACGGAAATCACGTTCTTCAACAGAGTTATCTTCACTTNATTCCGAAGCTCGATGATAGAAAAACCGAACCAAATCAGTGCCATGATGCTGCGCAATAAATTGGGTCACAATTGGCGGTAATTTAAATTCAGCTGCTAACTCAAGTCCATCTTTCACATGTGAGGTAATNATTAAGGTCGAAAGCGATGGTGCCATCTTATCGTGGGGATTATCCATGCCCACTTGGTTTTCAACGAAAAAATATGGCCTTTTTAATTTACCAATATCGTGATAATGAGAGCCCACTCTGGCCAAAAGACCGTCTGCTCCCACAGCTTCTGCCGCTGCCTCTGCCAAATTACCCACTAAGATACTATGGTGATAGGTACCCGGCGCTTCCAACATCAATCTTCTCAGCAATGGGTGATTGGGATTAGATAACTCTAGCAATCTGATTGCTGAGGTAATCTTAAATAAGCTTTCTAAATAGGGTAATATGCCAATTGCCACAATTGAAGCTAAAACACCGCTCAACAAACCAAGATAACTATGAATTACTAGATTGGTATCCTTACTTACTAGTCCTAAAGTAATCATCAATGAGAAATTGACTCCCCCCACAATAAATCCGGCGCGCATTAAATCTCCTCTTTGACTAACTTTAGAAACGCTTAAAACAGCAGCCAAACCACCTAGTAGACTTAAAATACCGATAGTCCAGCTCATCTCATTGATTACCAACAAAAAGATGGCTAAAATTACGGAGACAATACTACCTACCTTTGAATCAATTAAAAGGGTTAATAATAAACCTGCTAAAGCCGAAGGGTTTAAATATTTAGCCTCTGCCCATCCNATTAAACTAAAAACCCGACCTAAAAAAACCATGGCCACAAGAACAGAACCAACTAAACTTAGGGAAGATACATTTTCCAAAACATCTCGACGGTTTTGATACAAATAGCTTCCCAATAATAATAGCAAAATCAAAACCAACAAGAAAAGTCCAACCAAAACGCCATAATCTCGTCCGGTTTTTATCAAGCCCACATCCTGCAAAAGGCTTACGTGTTCACTCCTNACAACATCACCTTTACGAACAATGATTTCACCTTGCATAATCAATACTGGTTCCACCGACTCTACTGCCTGATCCCTGGCATCGTTAACCATCTCGGTATCTAACACCAAATTTGGCTGGATCAGTTGTCTACCGATTATTGTTCCCGCTTGAATTAGTTCAACATCGAAATTTCTTATACTAATTTGCTGTTCGAACGCATCACGGGCATCACGTAATCCGTCTTGGCTTATTCTCTCTTCCATTGTTTCTAACACCAAATCGGTGAGTGCCTGTGCGAAGCGATCAAACTGCCCTAAAGATAACTGCGAAACAGCCTCAAGACTATCGTGAGGTATTTCGATTTTAAAGTCTCTAATAAGGCGACGATCAACCTCGGAGACAGATAAAGCTTCATTATCGCTTTCTAAATCGTCTTCTTCAATAGTTGTCTCTTGAGCAATGCTCCCACGTAGCAAATTGAGAATCCCGGTTATGTTCTCTTCTGCCCGCAAAACAATGGCGGGATTAATCACTTGATAACTAGGATCTTCATTTAACTGTAGAACAATTTGCCTTGCCGCTTCTTCTTTGAGTTTTTCGGTTTCCTTTGTGTTTACCGAAGTATTAGGTGCAGCTAAGTCTTTCTTTGCTACCTGTCCCACCTCAACAGTAACACTTGATGGCAATCCATTTAAAAACAAAATAGCCGACAACCCCACGAAAATGATCACAGCAATTAACCATTGTCGGAAGGTCGTCCGCTTCAAAACCNGATCCCGAAACTCGCGGAAACCACCTTTGTTTTTGCGTTTCACAATAATCCCCCTAGAATTGTCATTTTTCATGAACCTCATAGGCTTGGATGATTTTTTGTACTAAAGGATGCCGAATTACATCGGTTTCGTTTAAATAGCAGAACCCAATTCCTTCGACGTTTTTAAGAATCTTTTGAATTTTAACTAAACCCGAGCTCTTGCCCTTTGGCAAATCAACTTGGGTAATATCCCCTGTAACAACAGCCTNCGATCTAAATCCTAGACGAGTNAAAAACATTTTCATTTGCTCAGGTGTACAATTTTGCGCTTCATCAAGAACTATAAAACTATCATCTAAAGTTCTTCCCCTCATATATGCTAGAGGAGCAACTTCGATTATTCCTTTTTCACGATATTTAAAATACGTTTCCTGACCTAATATATCATAAAGCGCATCATAAAGCGGTCTTAAATAAGGATCAACCTTGTCCTGCAAGTCACCGGGTAAAAATCCTAAATGCTCACCGGCTTCAACTGCTGGACGCGTTAGAATAATTCGTTCAACTTCTTTTTTCTTTAAGCTGGAGATGGCCATAGCCATGGCCAAAAAAGTTTTTCCGGTTCCCGCCGGACCAATCCCGAAAACAATATCATTTTGTCTGATAGCTTCAATATATTTATCTTGACCGGAAGTCTTCGGACGAATCTTGTGACCGCGATGAGTTGTTACCACAACACCGTTGCTTAATTCACGCAGGTTTGTGTTTTCTCCGTTTTTACTTAATTTGATAGCATAATAGACGTCGTGGCTCGTTAAATTATTACCCAAAGAAGCAATGTTTGCTAGGACTTGCCTGGTTTTGGAAATTCCTTCTTCAGAACCACTTATGATTAATTCTAAACCTCTCGGAACAATTTTAACTTTGAATGCATCTTCCACAAGCCGTAAGTTCTCATCTTGTTTTCCACTTACTATTTGAGCTTGTTCGTTATCTCGAAGGCGTAATATTTGATTCAATAGATCAACCATCCTCCTGTTTAATCGTATGGCTATATTATAAGCAAAATAGGGATAAAGTGCAAATTATTGACTGAAAAATCGACTAATGTCCTGTTCAACCTCTACATTCACCGTGACCCTGATTCCATCCTGATCAACCATTAGATCGTCTTCTATTTTCTCCATTAAAATTCCCTTTTTCTCAAGACCCCTATTCGTAAGATTTTCCCATGCAGTATTGTAGGCTTCTGTTTTTGCCTCTTCCAGTGCAACATTAACCCGTGAATATTGGACTTCGTGGAAGTCTATTCTTTTTAAACTCAACGGCGCCATTGAGCGACCTAGAGATAATGTCCATTCCTTTATCTCTCGAGTATGATTCTCAAGTGGATAACTTTTGCCCATAGGAATTTCTAGGGTTCCTAGGGAAAACACAAATTGGCGATGTCTATTACCTGTTTGTATTGGTTCCCATCTTGTTAACGAGGCTTCGCCAACTGCCCTATACCAAACTCTGGCTTTAACAACACCCTGTGCTGCACCGAATTGTTTAACCCCTTTCCCGTCATAATAAATGCCGGAAATTAGTAAATCACCGGCTAAGACCGTATCACCTTCCCTAACTTTGGGAGTTCCACGTAAAAGCAAAATCTCCGTTACTAGTCCATCATTTTCTGCATATACATGGCCCGCTCCACCATAATCCTCTTCTATACCCTTGCGCTCCGATAATAAGATTTGTAGTTTTACACCTTCCACACTTATCTTAACCCAAGATAAAGATGGAAAACGCAACAANAGTTCCGATTCGAGAGCACGTGAATTAATACTGCTCCTTTTTACACCTGTTTGTATGCGCAAATCTTCAATGGCTATGTTCAGTAATNCCGGNGAAATGTTTTCGTTACCTTCTACTTCAATAAACCAGATAAAGTTCGAAAGATAAATCATAAACGAAAGTGATGCAACAAGACCAACGACTAAAAACGAACGAATTTTGAATCTTTGTATTAAAAATGGTAATCCATGCCTGTCTAAAATGGTGATTCTTATGGGTGAGCCCCTAAGAAGAGGCCGAAGTTGCGCATAATTTTTTGCGCCCATACGAATTATCATTGTATCTTCTGTTAAGCGATGTATTTTGAAAATCTGAATATCTAAAGTCGCAATTTTGTTTAGCAAACGCTCTAAACCGGGACCTCTCAAACGTATAGTTACATAACCTTTCCACCACATCCATAAATATAACATCATTTTAGCATCACCTGATTTATTCGCCCCACTATTTTAATTTCATCGGAGGAAAAGGAGGCAATCTCTAAGTTTTCACCTATCACCTCAATGAAACCCTGTAGCGAGCTTGCTTTAATTAAGACAGGACTNTATTGAACAAGGCCTTTATGATTTGTAATTTTGGCTTCTGTATCACCCATAAGATTGATTATGGCATGATCTAACATGACTTCTGAAGGTAAATCCAAAATTCCGGCAACTCTTCTCTTTATTTTTTCACTTACCGGTCTCATCATCTCCCNCCTCTCACTTAGATTTATGCTCAAAAAAAAGAGGTTAGACCTTAACGGTCCTAACCTCTTTTNCTTATCTATGGGGCCACGGTCTTAAAGCTCGTGGTTTCCGTATTATTTCCGATACAATAATGGCTTGAGCCAAATCGTATTTCTTGACATCTATTTGCTCATAGCCCTTCCTTTGTATTGAACGCCCTTCAACATTAACCACACTTGTCTTGGAAATCCTCTCGCCAAATTGGCTTTGTGATTCTTCTTTATCGTTTGAAACCTCTTCTAGTGTTTCAAAGATTCTTTGTATTGAACCATCTTTAGCATCTTCTTCAACGTTCTTTTCCGGCACCTCGTACGTGTCCCCAAGTTCAATATGATAAGGATCGGGTTTAGTTGTAGTACGTCTTGGTTGCGGTGTAGATTTTTCCGCGGCTTTCTTAGAGATACTACTTCCAATAAACACCATAACGAGAGTAACAATAAGTCCGGCTAAATTTTCCATAATCTCACCTACCGTGGTGATCCGTCATTATTTGAATTGGAATCTTCGCCTTTATTTTCTTTTCCAATACTATCTCTCATTTGAGTATCAGCCATAATATTTTGCATATTATAATAATCCATTACTCCTA
>JGI24707J26582_10002227_pt1 | contig 14786 bp, 18 predicted proteins | sample BioPla1DNA1_FD_26582 | JGI IMG/M metagenome (IMG submission 26582) | reverse complement strand
CTGTGAACTAAAAAACCACTATGTGCTTTTTACACCTTATTTTCATAAGAAATAAAAAGATATTAAAAGATAGTGCCTAAAAATAAATATATACAGCCTATATTAGAAAAAATTATATTTGATTAAATACGAGTTATTTAGTATGATATAATTAAATCAGAGTGAAATTGTATGGATTATAAAAACAAGGAGATGTAAAAATGAGCGAAGTTTTATTAAATATAGATGGGTTAAGAACAGAGGTTGAAGGAAAAGAAATCCTAAAGGGATTAAACTTACAAATAAAAAAAGGTGAAATTCACGTAATAATGGGACCAAATGGTGCTGGTAAATCAACTTTAGCTAACACATTAATGGCTCACCCAAAATATAAAATGGTATCTGGAGAAGTAATCTTTGAAGGTGAAGATATATCAGAATTAAAAACTGATGAAAGAGCAAGAAAGGGATTATTCTTATCTTTCCAACATCCAGAAGAAGTGCCTGGAATAACAGTTGAGAACTTTATAAGAAGTTCAAAAATTGCTATAGATGGCCAATTAATTAAATTCTTAAAGTTCGATAAGGACTTAAAGAACAATATGAAAGAATTAAAAATGAAGCCAGAATACGCAAAGAGATATTTAAATGTTGGATTCTCAGGTGGAGAAAAGAAAAAGAATGAAATTTTACAAATGCTTATGTTAAATCCAAAACTAGCAATACTAGATGAAACAGATTCTGGTCTAGACGTAGATGCCATAAGAATAGTTTCTGAAGGTATTAGAATGTATTCAAATGAAAATAATGCAGTGTTAATTATAACTCACAATACAAAAATATTAGAAAATTTAAAAGCTGATTATGTTCATGTTTTAGTTGATGGAAGAATTGTTAAAACTGGAGATGCAAGCCTTGCAGAACAAATTGAAAAAGACGGATATGAAGCATTTAGAGAAGCGGCAATTTAGTTTGGAGGTGAGCTTGTGGAAAATAGAAAAAAGACAGTTATAGATGAAATGGATAGAGGAATCTATGACATTAAAAATGAAGATAAATTTGAATTTAAAACAGATAAGGGACTTACAAAGGAAATAGTTACAACTATTTCAAAAGAAAAAAATGAACCAGAATGGATGACTGAATTTAGATTAAAGTCCTTAGATATATATAATGAACTTAGTTTACCAACATGGGGTCCATCCTTAGATGAGTTAGATATGGATAATATAGTTACATATGTTAGGCCAAAATCTAAAATGGCTGAAACTTGGGAAGAGGTTCCTGAAGATATTAAAAAGACTTTTGATCTTTTAGGAATACCTGAAGCAGAAAAAACTTCCCTAGCAGGTGTTGGAGCTCAATACGATTCAGAAGTTGTTTACCATAGCATAAAAGAAGATTTAGTTAAACAAGGTGTAGTCTACACTGATATGGAAACAGCTATCAAGGAATATGGAGATATTGTTAAAGAATATTTCATGAAATGTGTATCTCCAAGAGAGCATAAATTTGCAGCATTACACGGGGCTGTATGGTCTGGTGGATCTTTTGTATATGTACCAAAGGGAGTAAATGTAGATATTCCGCTACAATCATACTTTAGATTAAATTCACCTGGAGCAGGTCAATTTGAACATACACTAATCATAGTAGAAGAAGGAGCTAACCTTCACTTTATAGAAGGATGTTCAGCACCTAAATATAACGTAACAAACCTACATGCAGGTTGTGTTGAGTTATTTGTTAAAGAAGGAGCAACATTAAGATACAGTACAATAGAAAACTGGTCTAAGAATATGATGAACCTTAATACAAAGAGAGCAATTGTTGAAAAGAATGGAAGAATAGAATGGGTATCAGGATCCTTTGGATCTCATATTTCTATGTTATACCCAATGAGTGTTTTAAAAGGAGAAGGAGCAACAGCTGAATTTACTGGAGTATCCTTTGCAGGAAAAGGTCAAAACCTAGACACTGGAGCAAAGGTTGTTCATGCTGCCCCAAATACAAGTTCAACAATTAATTCAAAATCAATTTCAAAAAACGGTGGAGAAGCAACTTACAGAGGAGTAGTTAAGGTTAATGCAAATGCTCATGGTTCAAAATCAACTGTTTCCTGTGAATCCTTAATGCTTGACAACCTTTCTAAATCAGATACTATTCCAGTAATTGATTTAGCAGTAGATGATGTTGAAATTGGACACGAAGCAAAAATAGGTAAAATAAGTGATGAAGCTATATTCTACCTAATGAGTAGAGGTATAAGTGAAGAAGAAGCAAAATCAATGATAGTTAGAGGTTTCGTTGAACCAATATCAAAGGAATTACCTCTTGAATATGCAGTTGAAATGAATAACTTAATTAAGCTTGAACTAGAAGGGAGCATAGGATAATGGTTAATGATATAAAATTCAGTAATTTAAATAAGACTCCTGTAAGAACAAAAAGTTGGCTAAAGGTTAACGATGTAACATTAGCAGATTATAAAGCTCCAGCTATAGGTAATTTTGAAAATGTAAAAATAACTGGTAATGAAAATAAGGGAGTAATAATTGAAAAGTTAGATAAGGAAAAAGTACTTCCTTTAAATAAGAACTTTACTTATGGTGTATCAGAGGAATTAATAAGCCAAGGTGAAAGAGAATTTAACCAAGGTTACATAATTAATATACCAAGAAAAGTAAAAGTGGAAGAACCTATTATAATAGAGTTCAATATGGATAAAGACAATAATACATTAGTAGACAACATAGTAATAGTTTCTGAGGAACAATCAGAAGCAAATATTATTATAAAATATAATTCTTTAGATGATTCTGAAGGATACCACAATGGTATTTTAAAAGTATTTAGCAAAGATGATAGTAAATTAAAATTAACAAAGATAAACTTATTAAACAAAAATACAATGCACTTAGATTCAAATGTATCAGATGTAAGCTACAATGGAAGTGTTGACTTTATTGCAGCAGAGTTAGGTGGAAAATACAGCATCACAAATTATGAAGGTGATTTAAAAGAAGAAAATTCTGCTTCAACATTAAGCTCAATTTATCTAGGAGATAATGACAAAATTATAGATATTAACTATGTTATGACTCATAGGGGAAGAAGAAGTAAATCAAATATTTCTACAAAGGGTGCTTTAAAAGATGAAGCGCAAAAGATCTTTAGAGGAACTATTGATTTTAAAAGAGGAGCTTCAAGAAGTAATGGAGTTGAAGATGAATATTGCATGATTTTATCTCCAAAGGTTAAATCAAAGGCCTTACCTTTACTATTATGTGAAGAAGATGATGTTTCAGGAGAACACGCTGCAGCTTCAGGTAAAATAGATGAAAGCAAACTATTTTACTTAATGACTAGAGGTTTAGATTATAACGAAGCTAGAAGAGTGATAATTGAAGGTGCATTTAACCCTATCATAGATAAAATAGATGATAAAAATTCTAGAGAAGAAATATTTAATGCTATAAAGGAATGTTTGGATAATGAATAATAGAGATATAATAAAGGATTTTCCAGCCTTAACAAAGGAAGCAAATGGTAAGAGAATAGTATATTTAGATAGTGCAGCAACTACACAAAAGCCACAATCTGTTATTGATGCTATGGTAGAGTACTATAAAAATTCAAATGCCAATCCTCATAGAGGAGCTTATGCATTAAGTATTGCATCAACAGAAGCTTATGATGAAGCAAGAGAAAAGGTTAGAGATTTTATAAATGCAGCACATAAGGAAGAAATAATCTTTACAAGAAATGCTACAGAGTCCTTTAACCTTTTAGCAAGATCTTATGGTTTGAATTTTATTAATGAAGGTGATGAAATTGTGATTTCAATTGCAGAGCATCACTCAAACCTTATACCATGGCAAGAAGTAGCAAAAGCTAAGGGTGCAGTATTAAAATATATGTACACTAATGAAAATGGTGAGCTTACTGAAGAAGAAGTAAAGACTAAAATTACAGATAAAACAAAGTTAGTAGCAATAACTCAAGTATCAAATGCTTTAGGTACAATTAATCCAGTTAAAGAAATAGCTAAATATGCTCATTCAAAGGGAGCTGTAGTTATTGTAGATGGAGCTCAAAGTGTACCTCATATGAAAGTAGATCTACAAGACTTAGATGCAGACTTCTTAGTCTTTTCAGCCCATAAGCTTTTAGGGCCTATGGGAATAGGAGTACTTTATGGTAAAAAAGAATTACTTGAAAAAATGCCTCCTGTAACTTTTGGTGGAGATATGGTAGAATACGTATATGAACAAGAAGCTACTTTTGACGCATTACCATATAAATTCGAAGCTGGAACACAAAATGTTGAAGGTGCAGTAGGTTTATCTAAGGCTATAGATTACTTAAATAAAGTAGGCATGGACAATGTTGAAAAAATAGAACATGAATTAATGAGCTATGCTATGGAAAAAATAAGTGAACTACCTTATGTAACTGTTTATGGACCAAAGGAAGTAGAAAAAAGAGGAGGAGTAATATCCTTTGCAATAGATGGAGTTCATCCACATGATTGTGCATCAATTTTCGATTCCTTAGGAGTATGTATTAGAGCTGGAAACCATTGTGCCCAACCTTTAATGAGATATATGGGAATCAATGCAACTTGTAGAGCAAGTATATATATATATAATACAAAGGAAGACATTGATATGTTAATAGAAGCAATCAAGAAAACCTACGATATGTTTGCAAAATGGAGGTAATACAATGGATTTACAAGATATATATACCCAACTTATAATGGAGCAAAGTACTTCTAAGCATAATAGAAGAAAGCTTGAATGCCCAGATCTATGTGAAAGAGGTCATAACCCAAGTTGTGGCGATGAAATAACTTTAGAAGTTAAGATTAATGGAGATATAATAGAAGATCTTGCCTTTTCNGGCCAAGGTTGTGCAATTTCCCAAGCATCAACTTCAATGATGATAGATCTACTTAAAGGAAAAAGCAAAGATGAAGCTTTAAAATTAGTAGAAACTTTTATTGGAATGATAAAAAGAGAAATCAAAGATGAAGAANAACTAGAAAAACTAGAAGATGCAATGGTTCTTCAAAACATTTCAAATATGCCAGCTAGAGTTAAATGTGCAGTGCTTGCATGGCATACAATACAAGAAGCTTTTAAAAAGAACTAAAAAAAGTACAAATATAATNCTTCAATAAATAGATATGTTTCATAAGTCGATAGCTTCACAAAGAAGTACTAGGTTCGGAATAACTACTATGCCAAGAGTTTTGGTTGAACTCGCTACGCTCAAACAAACCAACAACTCTAAGGCCTAGTAGTTTTTCCTTACCAAGTACTTCTAATTATTTGCTATATACTTATTGCACATATTCTATTTATCTCTGCTAGTTATTTTTGTAATTTTCTTCAGTTTATCAGTACAGGTAACAATTGATGAATGAATAAATCATTAGAAAAAAGNCTATATTCTAATAATGTAGTTTATATTTAAATATATTATTAATAAATTTTAAGATATTTGAAAAACGAGATAAATATGATAAAATAATAATTACTATAAAATTTTAAGGAGAATGTGTAAATGGAAGGAAGTCCCGGGAGTAGTTTTATTTTAATTTTTATATTGGTATTAGTTAATGCTTTTTTCTCATCTGCAGAAATGGCCATAGTATCATTAAATAAAACTAAAATAAACATTTTAGCGGAAGAAGGAAATAAAAAAGCAATATTATTAAGAGATATTCTAAAGGAGCCAAATAAGCTATTATCAACAATACAAGTTGGTATAACCTTTGCAGGATTCTTTGCCTCAGCATCAGCAGCAACATCAATTTCAGTAGGTTTTGCTGAAGTGTTAAATAGTGCAAATGTACCATATAGTGAAGACATTGCATTAATAGTTACTACTTTATTAATTTCCTATTTAACATTAGTATTAGGTGAATTAGTACCAAAAAGAATAGCTATGCAAAATACTGAGAAAGTAGCAATGTTTGCAATAAAAATAATTCTATTTGTTTCTAAGGTTACAAAACCCTTTGTATGGTTCTTATNTTTTTCAACTAATCTTATAATGAAAATTTTAGGGTTCAAAAATGAGGGAGTAGAAGAGCAAATATCAAGGGAAGAAATAAGAAGCCTTATAGAAATAGGAGAAGAAAATGGTGCTATTAATGAATCTGAAAGAGATATGATAGATGGTATCATAGAATTTGATGATACAACAGCAAAGATGATTATGACTCCTAGAACAGAAACATTTTTATTAGATGTTAATGAAAATGTAAAAGACTGTATCAATATGATATTAGAAGAGAACTTTTCTAGAATACCTATATATGAAGAGGAAATAGATAATATCATAGGTATTTTACATATGAAGGATCTTTTTGCTAGTATTATAGAAAAAGGAATTGAAAATGTAAAGATAAGGGATTTAATAAAGGAGCCATGTTTCTTTATTGAAACTCAAAATATAGATGAATTATTTAAAAAGTTAAAAGAAAAGAAAGCATATATAGCAGTTTTAATAGATGAATATGGTGGATTTTCTGGTATAGTAACCATGGAAGATATCATTGAAGAGGTTATGGGAGAAATCTTAGATGAGTATGATGATAATCTAGACATTGAAAAGATAGATGACGAAAACTATATTGTTAGTGGTCTAATGAGTTTATCAGACTTAAATGATTATCTTGACATTGAATTNGAATCAGAAGATGCAGATACAATTGCAGGTTTCTTTATTGAAAAGTTAGGTGAAATTCCTACAGATACAAAAAATTGTGAAGTAAGATTTGCTAATGTCAAATTAAAACTTTTAAAATTAGATGATAAAAGAATTGATAAAATTCATTTAATTTTAAACTCAGAAACTGAATAATAAAAAGTCATATGTGACAATTATATAATAAAGAGCCGGCTTATGACGGCTCTTTGCCATTTAGGGAATTATTAAGTGGGCTTATGCAAGTTTAATCTGACTTACATACGTCCACTTTTTTTCTTAGATAATTAAGTAACAAAAGAAAATAATACTGAATAATATAAACTAAAGTAAGGTTAGGAGTAGATTATTAAAATGAATGGTTATGAATTAATAATGAAATTACAATCTAAGATGCAAGATCCTAATTTTGCAGCTAGATTTAATAAAATAGCATCTGAATTTAATGCTATACCAGGAGCTCAACAGGAAGTCATGAGAATAGCACAAATTCAGGATGAAGAAAAAAGGGAAAAGGCATTATCTAAGCTACCATCAAGNGTTAAAAAATTGGTAAGAGAGGTAGTTTCATTATTGAATGACTAAGCTTACATTATTAAATTTTCCTTAAAATCATTAACAAATAAATTATAAGTTTCATATCTATGTAGTATAAAAAAATAATTACAAGGAGAGAAAAAAGATGGAAACAAAATACGGATTTACTAATGAAGATTATGAATTTGAATTTAACGACTATGAAGATTATGAAGACTATGAAGATGATGAGTATGAAGATGATGAAGTAGAATATACTTCATATTATTTTGACGATTATGAAGAGGACCACGAAGAAGACTACGATGACAAGTACGAAGACTACTATGAAGATGATTATGAAGATGACGAAGATGACGAATATGACGACTATGAAGAAAATTACAAAAAAGATTTTGAAAGAGATTATGAGAGAAAATTTAAGAAAGATCGCAAAGAAAAAGGCAAGGACAAAGACAAGGATAAGAAAAAAGAAAAAGAAGATAAGAAACCAAATCATATAGTTGATTGCAGAAAATGGTTCGAAAAAGGTCTTAGAAAAGGTATAAAACTTGGATATACTAAGGGCTTTGAAAAAGGACTAGAAAAAGGCAAGAAACTAGGTTTTGAAAAGGGAGTAAAAGAAGGATTCCAAAAGGGCTATAAAAAAGGCTTAAGTAAAGCTGAGAAATTAGCTGAAGCAGCTTATGAAAAAGGCTATAAGATTGGATTCCAAGCTGGTTATGAAAAGGGATATGACGTGGGATACAAGAGAGGATATTCAAACGGACTAAGCGTTGGCCGTGACAAAGGTTTTGCAGAAGGAAAACAAAAGGGATTTGCAGAAGGACATGAAAAGGGACTTAAAGAAGGTTTCGTACTAGGCTATAAGAAGGCTTATAGAGAAATAATTAAGTGTCTTAAAAATGCCGGCAAATGTGAATTTCCAAAGAAAAAGGACGACAAGAAAAAGAGATAAAAATTCAAATTCTTATAAATAATAAATTAAATTTAATTAATATAATGCCAGTATAAAAAACTTATACTGGCATTTAATATTTTCCGTATGCATAAATTTTTAAAGACTAGAGAAGTTATTTTTAAGGGAGTTAATTATGAAAGAATTTATTATTTTTGAGAGAGAAACAAGAAATTACATAATGAATAACCATGAAAGATTTCTTCCAATAATACTTTTAACAGTAATTTTATTCATTATTTTTATATTTAGAAATAAAATAAAGGCAAATAAAAAACTTGAAAGAAGAATAAGATATATTTTTGCACTTATCATAATGGTAATTACAACCACTTATTATTTAGGGAATTGGATAATAAGTGGCTTAGCTATTAATAAATTGCCTTTACATCTATGCTATATTTGCAATATTTTATCTGCCATTATTTTAATAAAACCAAGGAAAAAAATATTTAATTTTCTATTATTTGTAGGAGTCTTAGGTGGCATATCAAGTTTTTTATCAATGGACAAATCAATGTCCTCTAAATATCTAAAATACTACTATTTTATGACTGCTCATATAGCAATAATAGTAGTACCAATATATTTTGCCTTAATGAATAAATGGTTTTTAAACAAATCAGAACTAATAAAGTCATATATTACTATGCAGATTCTAGGATTATCTGCAGGTATTATTAATTCAATTTACAAAACAGATTACTTCTTCGTGAGCTTTTCTTCTAATATTGCGGCTAAAGGTACAATATTAGAGGGACTGGGAAAAGGTTATGACTATTTTATTAAATTAGAAATACTTTCAATAATATATTTTTTATTTTGGTATATAATAATAAAGTTTATTCCTAAAAGCTCTAAGTAAGATCTATATTAATAAGTCTTAAAAATTGAAAAATCCTATCATTTAGTTTAATATATAAATAAGAAATAATTAATATTAAGAAATAAAAATAAACAATGAGAAAAATAAGAAGAGGAGGGATTAAANATGAATAATATATTAATAGCATTTTTATTAACTTTATTTGCAGGACTTGCAACAGGAATAGGAAGTTTAATTGCCTTACTAGCTAAAACTACAAATAAGAAATTTTTATCTGTCAGTTTAGGATTATCTGCTGGCGTTATGATATACGTATCTATGGTGGAATTATTTGCAGATGCTAAAAATTCACTAATACTTGCCTTAGGAGAGAAAAAAGGGAGCTATATTACAGTGATAGCCTTCTTTGCAGGAATGTTTTTAATAGCACTAATAGATAAGCTTGTACCTAGCGAAGAAAACCCTCACGAGGTAAAAGAAGTTCTTAATGATTGCCAAACTGATGAATGCAGAAGGATAAGAAAAGAAAATGAATCGAAAAAGTTAATGAGAACAGGAGTATTAACAGCCCTTGCAATAGGAATACATAACTTCCCAGAGGGACTTGCTACCTTTGTATCAGCACTATCAGATTTAAACGTAGCAATACCTATTNCAGTAGCAATTGCAATTCACAATATTCCAGAAGGAATATCAGTATCAGTTCCAATTTACTATGCAACAGGAGATAAGAAAAAAGCATTTATCTATTCCTTCCTATCAGGGATGTCAGAACCAATTGGAGCCCTAGTGGGATACCTATTTCTAAGAAATTTCTTCACAGATTTAACCTCAGGAATAATCTTTGCCCTAGTAGCAGGAATAATGGTATTCATATCCTTTGACGAATTACTACCAGCAGCAAAAGAATACGGAGAACACCATTTATCCATTTATGGGCTGATTGGGGGAATGATGATTATGGCATTTAGCTTACTTCTTTTCATTTAAATCAGTGCACAGTTCACAGTTTTTTTTAGGATGATTTTCAATTTAATGAAAATCTAAAATTTAAATTAATGGTAATAAGAGCTATATCAAATTATAACAGAATTTTAATTTGATATAGCTTAATTATTATAAGGTGAAAATTTGATTTTAATGAGTGTTAGTTCAAAATTGAATAGTTAACTATTTCTTTGTCAAATATTTAATCTATCGCTAATTTGATAGAGGAGGAATTATTATGACAAAAAATATAATAGCAACAAAGTCTTTTGATTTTGCAATTAATATTATTGATATGTACAAATATTTAGTAGCGAATAAAAAAGAATTTGTTTTATCAAAGCAGTTATTACGTTCAGGAACTAGTATTGGAGCAAATGTAAGAGAAGCATTAAGAGGGCAATCAAAAAGAGATTTTTTGGCTAAAATGAATATTGCTAGAAGGGATATTTCATGAATAATTCACGAAATATCCCTTTTTTATTGGTAATAGCCCAATAATATATTAAATTATTAAAAGATAAACTAAGAGACTGCTAACTCAACTGTGCACTGTGAACTCTGGAAAATGGTTTACCATTTTCCAGACGAGCCGCCTCCCCCAGATGATCCTCCACCAAAGCCACCAAAGCCTCCGCCTCCGTGGGAGCCACCGCCGAAACCGCCACCACCGAAGCCGCCACCTCTTGGGCCACGTCCTGAAGACCAGAACAGGGCTCTTAGTATGGCTGAGAAAATACGGCCTCTGTTAAATAATATATCTAAGAATATAAAAATTCCTAATATCATCATAGGTATTTTATTTGGCATCTTTACAAAGTTATTATCTTTTTCCCGAAGTCCTGATAAATTAATGTTTAAGGTTTTTTCTAGGGTAACTTCATATTCTTCTGCTATTAAATCAGCTAAAGCACTATAACTATTTAATAGGCCGGTACCATAATCATTCTTTTGAAATTCTGGTACTGCTAAGTTACGCATTACCCTTCCACTGCCTGCATCAGTAATGGCACCTTCAAGGCCACGGCCAACTTCAACTCTCCAGCTTCTATCTTCTATGGATAATAGAATTAAAAGTCCGTTATCTTCATCGGCCTGACCAATTCCCCAGGATCTAAATAACTTATTAGCATAATCTTCTATTGGAACATCATCTAAAGAGCTTATAATAACAATAGTAGCTTGAGCTCCAGTTTTATCTTCTAATTCCTTTCCAATAGATACTATTTGTTCTTTTTCATCTAGAGTAAGTAAATTTACATAGTCATTTACATATTTTAAGTTTGTAGGCTGAGGAAAATTAGTATCAGCATAGGTAATATTAGTTAAAGAAAATACCCCTAAGAAAAGAAATAAAATAAAATTATTTAATTTTAATAAGAATTTCTTCATTTCTATTCAGTAAAATCAACTTTAGGTACTTCTGAAGCACCTTCATCAGCCTTATAAAGTGGCTTTTCTTCGAAGTTAAAAATTGAAGCTATGATAGTAGTAGGGAATTTTCTTCTTTTAGTATTGTATTTTGTTGCTATTGTATTATAATCTTGTCTTGCAATAGCAATTCTATTTTCTGTACCTGCAAGTTCATCTGATAAGGCAATAAAGTTTTCATTAGCCTTTAAATCAGGATATTTTTCCACAACAACTAGCAGCCTTGATAAGGCACTGCTTAATTCTGAATCAGCATCTGCTTGTTCAGACACATTTGTTGCACCTGCTAGCTTACTTCTAGCTTCAGCTATATCTGTAAATATTTCTTCTTCATGAGCTGCATATCCCTTTACAGTATTAACTAAGTTAGGTATTAAATCAGATCTTCTTTGAAGGTTAGTATCAATATTTGATGCTGATTGCTCAACCTTTTGTTCTAAGGATACTAAATTGTTATAACTAGATATTATAGGAAGAGTTATAACTAGGATTACAGCAATTATTATTAATATAGTTTTTAATCCTTTACTCATAAAAACAACTCCTTTCATAGTTTTGGAATAATTATATCATATTTAATTATTATATGTTATAAGTTCATTTCTTATTTTTAAATTATCATCAAATTGTTAATAAATTATTCCTAAATTATCCTTAAATAAATATAAAAGAAATAATTAATANTANTGTATATGTCCAATGTAAGGTATTTGTATATGGAATTCCAAGTTTTTCGAAATTGCACACAGACTTATGAGCTTTTAAAGCAGTAGGCAGTGTAATAAAAACTATTAAAGAGGCTAATGGATAAAAGCCTGTTATAATATAAGTTAAAGTTAGTATATAGCCTCCAAAAACTAAAAATCTATAAATATTTTGACTTGGCTTACTTCCGATTCTAACACTTAGAGTTCCAAGACTTAAGTTAGCATCTCTTTGATAGTCTCTCATTTCATTACTAAGCATTAATGCTGGAATTAANAATGAAGCTGGAAGAGATAAAAGTATTGGATCTAAATTAAAAGACCTTGTAAAGGGATAAGCAGCCCCTAAAACCATTAAAGGTCCCATAGTGATAAAGGATACAGGAACGCCTAAGCCTTTTCTTTTAAGGACAAAAGGTTCTCCAGTATAACCATAAGCAATTAGTATTCCTATAAAACCAATAATAAGCATTTTATAATCTGTAATATAAATTAGGTAAAGACCTATAAGGGAAGCTAGTCCAAAANATATCATTGCCCAAAGAAAAACATATACATCAAAGTAGGTTCTTGTAACCCCTAAGAATTTTATTTTTCTTCCACTGGGTCTGTAATATCTAAAACTACCTTCAAAATAATCATTTACCAAGTTTGCACCTGATTGAGCCAGTAATCCTGCTATTGTTATTAAAATAACTAATAAAATATGTTGTTTATTAGATAAGTCAACGTATCCAAGTCTGTAAGCTGATAGTATTCCCAGGGTAGTTGAACCTATTGCAAGGGTTAAGGATAGAGGTCTTAAGGCAGTCCAAGAATCCTTAATAAATTTAATTATGTACTCTTTACTTTTTCTATTCAAAGATATCACCTCATATATAATATAGTTATTAATTTAACCTTTTGTATCTTACCAAAAAATAATGCAAATAACAAATTCAGAAAAATCAAATAATTTTGATAATTTAGTTAAGTTTTTTGTATGGAGTTTATTGGGAAAGAATTCTATAATAATAAATGTAAACGAAATCATCAAAGCTAAAAAAAAGTTTAATAAAGGTGGGAATTTAGTATGAAAAAGGTTAAAAAATTATTAGCTATGGCATTAGCCACTGTAATGGTTGCAGCTTCATTAGTAGGCTGTGGTGGCAACAGTTCTAACGGAGGAGAAAATGCTGGAGGAGAAACTGGCGATACTGTAAAAGTCAGAGTATTCCTATACAAATTTGACGATACTTATATTTCTACTGTTCGTCAAGCATTACAAGATATACAAACAGAAAATGATGGCAAGGTTGAATTTGAATTCTTTGATGGAAAAGGTGACAGGAGCTATTGCAGCTTTACAAGCACAAGGCTTTAATACTGATGATGGCGATAAATCTATTGTAGTTGTTGGGGTTGACGCTACAACTGCTGCCCAAGAATATATTGCTAAGGGCTATATGTTAGGATCAGTTCTTCAAGATGCTGAAGGTATGGCTAAGGCTTTATATGAAACTGGTTTAAACTTAGCTGAAGGAAAAGAAGCTACTGAAGGAACTACTTATGAATTTGATGATTCAGGAATTGCTATCCGTATTCCTTACCAACCATATTTAAAATAGTAAAAATCTAAATATAAAGGGCTGTAGCACAGCCCTTTTAATGTAAAATGTATAATACAAAATTTATAAATATATTCTTCTAAAACTACTTTTAGTAGTTTTTTTCCACCATTATACATTTTATATGTTGAGTATAAATTTGTGCAACAGCACCTTTAATAATTAATAGAAGAGTGGTGAAATAAGTATGTCAGACAATAAATATGTTCTAGAAATGATAGGTATGACTAAGGAGTTTCCAGGTGTTAAAGCATTAGATAATGTTCAATTAAAGGTAAAACCAGGTACTGTACATGCTTTAATGGGGGAAAATGGAGCAGGTAAATCTACTTTAATGAAATGTCTGTTTGGAGTTTACATTGAAGATGCTGGAGAGATTTTTATTGAAGGTAAAAAGGTGAAGTTTTCAAATCCTAGACAAGCTATGGATAATGGTGTTGCCATGGTGCATCAAGAGCTAAATCAAGTTTTGCAAAGGGATGTAATGGATAACATATGACTTGGTAGGTATCCAGGAAAATCTGGAGTTGTAGATGACAAGAAAATGTATGAAGATACTAAGAAAGTATTAGAGGAATTGGAAATAGCTGTTGATCCTACATCTTCTTTAACAGAAGAAGAAGTTAATCACTTATTTAGAATTATTAATAAGTTAAGAGATAGAGGTTGTGGAATTATTTATATTTCTCATAAGATGGAAGAAATTCTTAGAATATCAGATGAAGTTACGGTAATGCGTGATGGTAAGTGGGTAGATACAAGATCTGCAAAAGAATTAACTACTGATAAGATAATTAAGTTAATGGTTGGACGTGACTTAACTAATAGGTTCCCACCTAAGACTAATGAACCTGGGGAAGTAATAATGGAAGTGAAGAATCTAACAGGTACATATCAACCTTCAATACAAAATGTATCCTTTAAGTTAAGAAAGGGAGAAATATTACTACATGGTAAAAAAGTAGAAAACACAGATTCAAGGAAAGCAATAAAAAATAAATGTTTTCGAATATGTCCTGAAACCGATTAACTCAATG
>JGI24707J26582_10002225_pt1 | contig 14789 bp, 15 predicted proteins | sample BioPla1DNA1_FD_26582 | JGI IMG/M metagenome (IMG submission 26582) | reverse complement strand
TATCCGCTGCATTGACTTACAAACTGTCTGATAGTTCCGAGGTTGGTATCTCCTATACCGACCGGACTCAGAAGTTCACGGAGCCTGAGGGTGTCACTATGGATGATGAACTCAAGGACGGCTTCGCCAAGGTCTGGTTCCAGACCAAGTTCTAGGCTGGATGCAAGCAACAAACCCCAGGGGCAAACCCCTGGGGTTTTCTATTATTTGGCGCAATTGGCGGGCTGGTGGCAAGCTGAGAAGGATTGCCAAAGAAAAACTAGGTCCGGAAGAAGGATAACAGAATTCGCCGTTGAATAATGTTTACAAGAGAGTAACCCGAAGTCAACCGCTCTTGCGGTTTGATATAGATACAATCTATGACGTGCTGTATTTGTGCCAAGACTATGTGCTTGGAGCTAATATTTGTGCAAGTGTTTTCCCTTCGGGTTGTGACGTCTCTCTGAAGTCACTATTATGCAGATAGAATCACTATACCCCGGGGGGTGAGCGCGAAAACCAGTTGTAGGTACGGATTAATGGTCTGTTGGCAGACTTACATGCCATGTTGGATATAGAAGGAGGTCAATATACGAATGGCAGGAGTTACACTGCAGAACGTCAGTAAACGATTCGGCAATGTTATAGCTGTTAACAATGCTTCATTGGAAATTAAGGATAAGGAGTTCATCGTTTTAGTTGGTCCCTCAGGATGCGGTAAATCCACCACCCTAAGAATGGTGGCTGGCCTAGAAGAGATTACTGAGGGTACTATCTTAATCGGCGACACAGTTGTCAACGATATTCCCCCCAAAGACCGGGATATCGCCATGGTCTTTCAAAACTACGCACTCTATCCCCACATGGATGTCTACAACAACATGGCCTTTGGGCTGAAGCTGCGGAAGTTCCCCAAGGCCCAGATTGACCAGAGAGTAAAAGAAGCGGCCCGCATGTTGGGCATCGAGAACCTCTTGGACCGGAAGCCCAAAGCTCTGTCCGGAGGTCAGAGACAGCGTGTTGCTGTAGGACGAGCTATTGTTCGAGAGCCAAAGGTTTTCCTCATGGACGAACCTCTGTCTAACCTCGACGCTAAGCTGCGTGTACAGATGAGAGCTGAGCTCTCCAAGTTGCATAACCGCCTACAGACGACTATCATCTACGTTACCCATGACCAGACTGAAGCCATGACCATGGGCGATCGTATTGTTGTTATGAGAGACGGCTTTATCCAGCAGGTCGGTGCTCCCTTGGAGATCTACAACCAGCCTAACAACCTCTTCGTAGCTGGCTTTATCGGCAGCCCCGCTATGAACTTCATGGATGTTGTGGTACGAAAAGATGGAGACAATTATGTTGCTGACGGTGGCGAGTTCAAGCTGACTATTGATCCGGCTAGAGCCGCTCAGTTCAAGAATATAGGCAAGTATGTCAACAAGGAAGTAGTCTTCGGTATCCGCCCAGAGGATATTGAAGATGCCGAGTTGGCCACCGACATAGTGGAGACTTCTATGATGACTGCTATGGTGGACGTAACAGAGCCCATGGGTGCTGAAGTATATGCTTACTTCTCCACAGGACGCCACAGCTTCATCGCTCGCTTGGATCCGACCACTCGAGCCACTGACGGCGAGCCACACAAGGTAGTGCTGAACATGGCCAAGATTCATCTCTTTGATAAGGATACTGAGTTGACGATTTCGTAAATCGATCAATATGTAATCTAGATATATAGACGGCCGGGGGGAAACCTCCGGTCGTTTTGTATGGATAAGCAGCTACTGCTTCTACTATGTGAGGAAGTTCTTGCCTAATTTGAGAGTAGGAAGCAAGAGTGTTGTAGTCAGTTGGTAATAGATAATTTCCCCGAAAAGAGAGGAATTTGGTTTAGGTAAGTGGAATAAGTCACTATCACGGTCTGTACCACTGATCCTAGGGGCTGATGGGGGCGTCAGTCTGATGGATTGGTGGCGAGAGGTTTTAGCTTCTGCCATCGTTTGCATATACTAGGATTGGTGTGGATGGGTTGGCATTGACCAAGAGAGGGGCTACTCGACAGTGAGTTCAACAAAGCGAATCATGGTCTGTCTACCAAGTAATCTGTTGGAGCAGGTGGACGAAGTGGTACGTGAGCTACAGGGTAGTCGCAGCCAGTTTGTACGGGAAGCCATGAGGTTCTACCTTATGGAGCGGCGGCGATGTCGACTGAGGGAAGAGCTGATTGAAGGCTATCGACGTATGGCCCAGCTTAACCTACAGATTGCGGAGGAGAGTGAAGTTAACTACGGATTTGAATTGGAAGATTACGAGCGGCAGCTAGCGGGGGCCAAGTGATTTTAGTGCAAATACAACGAGGAGACGTTTATTACGCCAACCTAAATCCAGTTGTTGGTTCAGAACAAGGAGGCACACGGCCCGTTATAATATTGCAGAACGACATCGGCAACAAGTATAGCCCTACAACTATTGTCGCTGCTATTACGTCACGTATTAAGAAGGCCAAGCTTCCTACACATGTAGAGCTATCTGCTGCTGACCACAGGCTGGACAAGGATTCAGTCATTTTGTTGGAGCAGATTAGGACCATAGACAAGAGGCGGCTCAAAGAGAAAATTACTAATTTAGATGCAGACACAATGATGAAGATCGATGAGGCACTGGCCATTAGCCTGGGCCTAGTTAAGATCTAGGTCAAAGGTTGCAGAGGAATGGCTGACTTATCGGTCTTCTGCGCGTACGCCAAAGACGCCGGTGGCGTCTTTTGTGTTGCGCGATCTGCACACAGTTGTGGATGTTGGGGTGAGAAGATGAGAGATAGCTCGTCTGGGTTTACGCCGGGCGCTAGCGCAAGGCCAGTGATTGGGGTTACGTGTGGACATACCACGGAAGGCAATGGCAGATTCTACGTCAATGAACCCTATGTGAGGTGCATTGAAGCGGTGGGCGGATTGCCTTTTCTAATCCCGGCCATCGATGACGAGGAGGGCATTGGACGTCTGTTAGAGTTTGTTGACGGTATTCTGTTGCCTGGGGGTGTGGATGTTGATCCTGTGCATTTTGGTGAAGAACCGATACCGGGCCTAGGCGGCGTTGACCCGGCTTGGGACCGAGTGGAGCTATTTGTGGCTCGTCTAGCCCTGGAAAGGAATCTGCCCATACTAGGTATCTGCCGAGGCATCCAGGTGCTCAATGTCGCCGCTGGAGGCTCGTTATACCAAGATATACCGTCCCAAGTGAAAGGGCATGTCCTCAAGCATGTGCAAGATGCCCCTCGCTGGTATCCCACCCATGGGGTTCAACCTGAGCCTGGCAGTTGGGTGGAGCAGGCTTTGGGCCAGGCAGGGGCAAGGGTTAATAGCTTTCATCATCAAGCTATCAAGATCCCCGCCCCGGGGTTTAGTATTACTGCCAAGAGTCAGGACGGGATTATTGAGGCTATCGAGGATCAGTCCCGTGGCTTTGTATGTGGCGTACAGTGGCATCCCGAGCTTATGGTGGAGTACTATCCTGAGCACCTAGAGTTCTTTCGACAGTTAGTCAAAGTGGCGGCGGAAAATGCTAAACGGAGGTGTAGGGCAGGCGGGAATGGACCGACTGCTGGAAATGCTAGCAATTAAGAATGCGAGAGTTTTGACTATCACCCAAGGTGTGATCGACAAGGGCACAGTCCTCATAGAGGGTACGAGAATTAAAGCCGTCGGCAAAGACGTTTCTATCCCAGAGGGAGCCCATATCATAGATGGGACTGGCAAGGTACTAACGCCTGGTCTAATAGATGCCCATTCCCATGCTGGGCTCGATGAGGAAGGCTATGGCAGTGAAGGTCGGGATTACAATGAGGCAACTGAGCCTGCCACGCCATGGTTGAGGGCTATCGATGGCATCAATCCAAGTGAAATGGGCCTTAGGGAGGCAGCTATCAATGGAGTTACCACTATCTGCGTAGTGCCGGGAAGCGCTAATGTTCTAGGCGGAGAGGGTGTCATCATCCACACCTACGGGACCGTGGTAGATGAGATGGTAGTCTCCAAGGATGCGGGCCTAAAAGTGGCCTTTGGAGAGAACCCAAAGCGAGTCTATCAAGAACAGAAGAAGATGCCCACGACTAGAATGGCTACAGCGGCCATACTGCGGGAGAACCTTGTCGAGGCTGCGAATTATGTGAATAGGCTGGAGAAGAGTGAGCGGGGCTCAGGAGAAGCCGTGGAACGAGACCTGCGGATGGAGACACTGGTTAGGGTCCTGCGTCGGGAGATTCCTTTGCGTGCCCATGCCCACCGAGCCGATGATATTATGACCGCTTTGCGCATAGCCGACGAGTTCGGAGTGAGAATTGTAATAGAGCATGCTACTGACGGCCGAAAGGTCGCTGAGCAACTGGCTAAGCGGGGCGTACCAGCCATAGTAGGACCTACGATGAGCTCGCGCTCCAAGGTAGAACTTCAGGAACTGAGCTTTACAACACCGGCAGCTCTGACTAAGGCTGGTATCAAAGTAGCTCTTACACTAGACCACCCTGTCATTCCCCTAAAGTATCTTCCGGTAGTGGCAGCTTTGGCGGTCCGAGCTGGGCTACCTGAAGAGGAAGCGTGGAAGGCTATTACTATCAATCCTGCAGAGATATTGGGCGTGGGGAACCTGATTGGGAGTATTGAAGCCAACAAAGAAGCAGATTTGGTGCTTTGGTCCGGCGATCCCCTGGATGTTCGCTCCCGGGCAGAGGTGACTATTATCGCGGGGCAGGTTGTGGGAAAATAACACAGTTACAAGACAATACGCTATACGGACCGCATTGACAGCAATGCGGCACAGTTTACAACAATTTACAACATTATTGCCTATTAAGGCAGGACATTCCCAGTAAGCAGCGAATGTTTATGTTACCATTCCTACTCTAGGGGAGATGTTGGTAGTGATTAATATACTGATCGCCGACGATTACCTGCCTTTTCGCCACGTACTCCGGGATTTTATGGAGACAGCAGATTCCCGGCTGCAAGTAGTAGCGGAGGCTGCCAACGGTCGAGAAGCTTTGAGTCTTCTAAAGAAACACCGAGTCCACATAGCCTTGATAGATATTCGAATGCCACTTATGGATGGTATAGAGCTTACCCGCTGCATCCGTCAGGAGTTTGGTGGAAGAGTGGTGATTATCACTTATACAGGCTTGCGCTCACCAAGGCTAATGGCACAGGCTTTACAGGCTGGAGCGGATCTTCATTTGGTTAAACCCTTCGAGCTATTTGCTTTGAAAAATGCGGTGATTCGTCTAGCAGGATCCGCCAAGAAGGTGCCCAAGGAGACAGCTTCAGTTGGTTGAGTGGTAAGACATTAGGGCAAACCATACAGGGCCGTAGGGCCCTGTTTTTTTCGCAACGCCAGCTAGAGCCAGTAGGAGATACCATCTGGCAGGGAATTCCCGTGCTGTCCCGAATAGAACTTAAGCAAAGGGGCATTCTGGAAAAGAAACCCTGGTAATTGGGAGGCAGAAAATGAGATCACTAACAGTCTGGAGTAACGGGCCCGGGGAGACTCAAGCCCTGGGCTGTATACTCTCCCAGTGGCTAAGTGGGGGAGATGTGATCAGCCTTGTAGGAGATTTGGGGGCAGGGAAGACCATTTTTGTCAAGGGCATTGCTGCCGGTCTGGGGATCAATGACAGTGTCGTGACAAGCCCCACCTTTTCCCTGATCCATGAATATACTGGGAGAGTACCACTTTATCATTTTGATGCATATCGGTTGGAGCGGCAAGAGGAATGGGAAGATCTAGGTTACGAAGAGTACTTTCGCGGGAGCGGAATCTCTGTGGTGGAATGGGGGAATCTTGTGGCCGACTATTTCCCCAAGGAGTATCTCCAAGTAGAGCTCAAGAGAGAGTCGGTGCCCGATGATAGACGACAGATTACTTTCACACCTGTGGGGGACAGATATAGGCAGCTGTTGAGGCAGCTGGAAAAGGAGGTGGAGCATGCGGATTTTGGGGATAGATACATCCATGGCCACCGGAAGTGTTGCCCTCGTTGAAAAGGAGCAGGTTGTGGCTGAATATCTTCTCAATATCCAGGCGACACACTCAGAACGGCTACTGCCGACCTTGAGGAGGGTCTTAAGGGACGCCGGCTGGTTGGGTGACGATCTAGCAGGCATAGCTGTAGCTTTAGGTCCTGGTTCTTTTACAGGACTACGTATTGGAGCTGCCACTGCCAAGGCTTTGGCTTACACTTGGCAGAAGCCGTTGATAGGAGTGACGGTTCTAGAGGGGTTGGCTTTCCAGGTGGGCTTTGCAGCGCAATGGGTCTGCTCACTAGTTGATGCGAGGCATCGAGAGGTCTATGGTTGTCTATATGAAACAGAGGGTTTGCCCGCTGCCGTCACTCGATATTGGGCTGGCCCTGTTGCGGATTTCGTAAAAGAGGTTCTAGATGAAGTAGAAGGCGATGTTTGTTTCGTGGGGGACGGTGCCATAGCCTATGGGGAGATTATTTANGCACTGGCCCAGGAGAGAATGATTGTGCCTACTACTAACAGCATGTGTCTGCGGGCATCTAGTATAGCTATTTTGGGTGGACAGCGCTTGTTGGCTGGCGAAAAGCATGATCCGTTGACTCTTACCCCCTTATATCTGCGCCTGTCAGAGGCAGAACGGAGACTTAAGGCCCAGAGCCAAAGGTCTAGCTAGCTTTCCATGGCCACCACATGCTTTGCACAGAAGGGAGAGCTGAAGGGCGTTGAGTACAGAAGTCTCCAAACAAGGGTATTTACCTGTTGAGATTGAACCGATGCGGGTTCGGGATTTGGATGGAGTTTTAAGCATAGAGAGAGTATCCTTTCCTACCCCTTGGTCCCGCTATGCCTTTCTTTCGGAGCTTTTGGAAAACGATCGTGCGTATTATGCAGTAGCCAGGACCCAAGACCGCATATTAGTCGGTTATATAGGTATGTGGCTGGTTCTCGACGAAGGACATATTACCACCATCGCTGTGCACCCCGCGTATCGAGGGCGGGGGATTGGTCGTCAGCTTCTGGAAGCCGTTGAGATCATCGGCCGAGCCCGCAATATGCACCGCATAACCCTGGAAGTTAGAGTGTCTAACATGGTGGCCCACAATCTATATGTGAGCATGGGCTTTGTCGACGCAGGTATTCGCCCGGGCTATTATCGGGATAATAACGAGGATGCCATTATCATGTGGAAGGAGCTTCTATAGCAAGTGAGTCTTGGTGTTTTACGATGCCGATGCTTTGCAGATCATTGGCAATTGGAAATGGGGAGAGCCATTGACTATAAAGCAGGGGTTTTTGGAGACTAAAGGTCAGGATTCTTTGGTGCTTGGTATAGAGACAAGTTGTGACGAGACAGCAGCTTCAGTTGTTCGGGGGGGACGAGAGGTATTGTCCAATATCATCGCGTCCCAGGTTGATCTGCACCGATTGTACGGTGGTGTTGTGCCGGAGATCGCCTCCCGGAAGCATATTGAATTGATCATGCCCGTTATTGACCTAGCCTTGAAGGAGGCGGGTGCATCACTGCAAAATATTGATGCTATTGCTGTTACCTATGGGCCGGGCTTGGTGGGGGCTTTGTTGGTGGGCTTGAGTGCAGCTAAGGCCATGGCCTTAGCCTTGGAATGTCCCTTGGTGGGCATAAACCATATCGAGGGCCATATCTACGCCAACTTTCTGGAGTATCCAGAACTAGAACCACCTTTGGTGTGCCTGACTGTTTCCGGTGGTCATACGGATCTACTGTATATAGACACCTTCGGCCATTATGATATCTTAGGGAGAACCCGGGATGATGCAGCCGGTGAAGCTTTCGATAAGATCGCCCGGGTCTTGGGGCTAAACTACCCCGGGGGCCCAGAGATTGCGCGATTGGCTCGGTCAGGCGATCCCAAGGCCATCGATTTTCCTAGAGGACTTATTCAGGCAGATACCTATGATTTTTCCTTTTCTGGTTTGAAGACTGCCGCCATAAACTACGTGCACAACATGGAGCAAAGGGGCGAGGATTTGCCCATAGCTGATATTGCAGCCAGTTTGCAGGCAGCTATCGTCGATGTATTGGTGACAAAGACTGTGGCCGCCGCAAAGGCCTATGGCGTTCAAACAGTGCTCCTTTCTGGCGGGGTAGCAGCCAACGAGGCCTTGCGCCGCGAGCTCAGTGCCGTAGCAAATGCTTTGGGGATGAGAGTATACTACCCATCGCCGGTACTTTGCACTGATAATGCTGCTATGATTGCTTGTGCAGGATACTACCGGTATCGCCGAGGGGAACGTTCACCCTGGGATCTTAACGCAGCCCCTAATCTGCGGTTGGGGGAGGTGTAAGCTAATAACTTGCCTTGTGAGCGGAGCTTGTCGTCTTTTTAGAGGAACTATTGTCTTTAATTCGTTAGTATTGCACGAAAAGGTCTAGTTAGAGCATCCTGCTAAGCAGAACACAGGAGCCTCGATGGGGAGGGCTGAAGATGGGTGTCACCCAGGAGCCTGAGCAGTCACAGCGGCCTGCTGACAGGCGAGGCCGTCGGGTAGCCCGTTGGCTCTTATTGGCAATCTTAGCCTTGTTGCTCACGGCTGGTGGTTGGCTGGGCTATCGCTATTGGGAAGAGCTTAGAGTATTGGGCGATGAGAGCATTAACATAATGATCATCGGGATGGACATCCCCCTAGAGGTTGTAACACAGGGGGAGCTACTAGGGGATGAATACCCAGCTACTTTTAGTTACTTTGGTTGCAAAGCCGATGCACTAGTTGTTGCCACTATCCACCCCATTAGCAAATCCGTCCGGTTTTTGGCTTTGCCGGGGGAAGTGGTGGTGAACCTGCCTAATGGTGATCGCGGCCAGTTGAAAGATGTCTTTGCCGCGGGGGGTATTCCAGGGGTGCAAGGAGCTTTAGAGGAGTTGCTAGACGTTCCTGTTCATCATTATGCCTTGGTGGACTATGTTGGCTTTACTCGCTTAGTGGACGCAGTAGGCGGGGTTGAGTTGAGTGTTGACCATCCCATTCGCTACTACGACGACGGTCAACTTGAGTATGAATTAGAGCAGGGCACCCATTGGCTTTGCGGCGAGGAGGCTCTTCGCTACGTGCGGTACCGAGGTGATTTGTCCTCGGAAATGGCTCGATTAGGGCGTCACCAAAAGTTTCTCACAGCCTTGGCCGAACGGCTCTTGGAGAAGGCTACCATTCGTCAACTGCCTTCGTGGGCTAAGTCCATCGATGAACTGGTGGAGACTGATCTATCGTGGGAGAAAGGTCTTAAGCTAGGAGCGATTTTGCTTCGCCAAAAACCGCTGACCTTTGAAGTCGTGCTTCTGCCTGTGAAAAAGGACGATATAGGGTTCCTACCAGACCACCAAGCAATCCAAAAGATGAAGGCGGATCTGTTCTACAATCCTAGCTGGAGTAGGGCAGAGGACTAGGTAAGACACAAAAACTCAATTGGATTGCAGTAATGGGACAAGCATGATATCTTAGTGGTAATATATGGGGATATAGATTTGAAAGAAGTGAGGTGAAGTACTGCCTGACTCTTCTGGGAAGAGCGGGTGGTGATTACGATGAAGCTATTTCTAGATACCGCGAATATCGATGAAATCCGTGAGGTGAACAGTTGGGGCGTTATCTGTGGGGTGACAACCAACCCATCCCTCATCGCCAAAGAGGGTAAAGACTTCAAAGATGTGATCAACACCATCTGCCAGATAGTGGATGGCCCCATCAGTGCGGAAGTGGTCAGCATGGATGTCGAAGGAATGGTCAAAGAGGCCAGGAAGTACTCTAAATGGCATCCCAATGTGGTTATCAAGGTGCCGATGACTATTGAAGGGCTAAAGGCTACGAAGATTATGGCTCGGGAAGGCATAAAAACTAACCTCACCTTGGTATTTTCTCCGGCTCAAGCGCTCTTGTGTGCCAGGGCTGGAGCTACCTATGTCAGCCCCTTTGCGGGTCGGCTGGATGATATTGGCCATGAAGGGATGGCATTAGTTGCTGATATAGCAGATATGTTCGCTATCCATGGTATTGCCACTGAAATAATTGCTGCAAGCATTCGCAGCCCCTTGCATGTGATCGAGGCAGCTCAAGCCGGTGCCGATATTGCCACAGTACCCTATAAAGTCATGGTGCAGATGACGAAACACCCATTAACTGATAGTGGCATTGAGCGTTTTTTGGCCGATTGGGCCAGCGTACCCAAGAAATAGAGGAAATACAGGGAGCGTTGTTAAAGACTGCTCGTAACAAGTGAAACACCCGCCGGTATTAGCGGGTGTTTGCCCTTTGTTGATGGTCTGTTTTCTGCTTTTGGACAACTATTCTTAAGAACGAGACGGATCCTAAAGGAGGGCCTTGCGGAGAGCCGAAGGCGAATCCGGCGAAAGGTATCCCAAGGGAATATCGAAGATAGTCCGGGCACCTATCTCTCCAGCTTGATGGAGCCGGAAAACGGCTCTGGCGTAGGCAACCAGGACACTGGCAGTAAACTCGGGATTGCTCTCCAAGGCTAAGCGGAATTCTATCTGCTGCTGATGGGCTTGACCTGTGGTGCCGGAGCGGATCACAAATCCGCCGTGGGGCATGCCGGTATGCTTAGACTCAAACTCATCTTCTGTGATAAAATGCACTGTGGTATCATAATCGGCAAAGTACCCGGGCATTTCCTTGATAGTCTTTTCAATGGATTTCGTGTCGGCGCTGTCTTCAGCTACAACGTAGCAGATGCGCAGGTGCTGGTCCCTAGGAATGAGTTCCATGTGGGCACCTTGGCGGATTACCTCCACAGTCTCTGGTACCGGCACCGTATATTGCACAGCCTGTTTGACACCAGGAATCCTGCGGATGGCTACTGAATGTCCTTGGCTGACTCCTTTGCCCCAGAAGGTATAGCTCTTGCCTTCCGGCAAGACCGAGGCAAAAAGCAACCGAGCTAATGAGAAAAGACCAGGGTCCCATCCGATGGAGATTAGGCTGAGCTTGCCCGCCTTTTTGGCAGCTTTGTCTACTGCGATAAAATACTCCGGTATCCTGCTATGGAGATCGAAGCTGTCTACTGTGTTAAAGGAGGCCGCATACAACGGCCCTTGCTCCGGCAAATCTTTCGATGATGCACCGCAGAGGATCATGACATCTATTCGATCTTTGTATGCATCGATACTGGAGATGGGCAGGAGATTGCTCTCTGATCGGATTGTTTGAGGTGAGCGCCGGGTGAAAATTGCCACCAGTTCTAGATCGTGATTTTGCTGTATGGCCTTTTCTACGCCATGGCCTAGGTTACCATAGCCGATGATCCCAATCTTGATGGTGCTCGTCACAATATCACTTCCTTCTTCATACATAGGCTACGGATCCTATTGTATAGAAACACCGGCCAACTGACTACTGCTTTCTTCCATATTGAGTTTGTTGTATAATGGCAGAAACGGTTGACTGAAATTATTGGGGGGAAACCAATGAAAATAGCGGACCGCATGGAAGATCTGGGAACAGAGACCGCTTTCGAAGTGTTGGCAGAGGTAAAACAGTTGGAGGCTCAGGGTAGGGATATAATTAGTTTTGCCATTGGAGAGCCGGACTTTGCTACACCAGATAATATAAAAGAAGCAGGCATTACTGCCATAGCACATGACGAAACCCACTATAGTCCTTCAGCTGGCCGGATGGAGCTTAGGGAGGCTGTAGCGGAGTACATTACCCATACCAGACACATACAAGTGACCCCACAGCAGGTAGTTATTACAGCCGGGGCCAAACCAATAATTTTCTTTACAATCATGGCGACCCTCAATCCGGGGGACGAGGCTATATACCCGACACCGGGGTTTCCCATTTACGAATCGGTTATCCGTTTCATGGGAGCAAAGCCAGTACCTCTGCCCTTGCTGGAAGAGAGGAATTTCGAGTTTGACGTCGATTACCTGCGATCCCTTATCACACCCCGTACCCGACTGATTATCCTGAATTCTCCCCACAATCCTACAGGTGGTGTGCTGTCTACCGCGGCCCTAGAGGCAGTAGCAGAGATGGCTTTAGAGCATGATTTATGGGTGCTTTCCGACGAAGTTTATTCCCGCATAGTATTTGACGGAGAGTTCTTTAGCATTGCCGCCATCCCCGGCATGCAGGAGCGAACTATTTTGCTGGACGGGTTTTCCAAAACATACGCTATGACGGGCTGGCGTCTAGGCTATGGTGTGATGAACGAGAAAATGGCAGTTCATATGGCGCGTCTGGTGACCAACAGTGAGTCCTGTACTGCTACCTTCACACAGCTTGCCGGGGTGGAGGCGCTGCGTGGCCCGCAAGATGCTACTAGGGCCATGGTGGAACAGTTCAAACGACGCCGGGATCTCATTGTTAATGGCCTAAATTCCATCAAGGGGGTCTCCTGCTTCTTTCCCCGGGGTGCTTTCTATGTCTACCCAAATGTAACAGAAGCATGCCGCAATCTTGGTCTGGCAGATTCCAAGGCCTTGCAGCATAAGCTCCTCCATGAGGTCGGAGTAGCTGTTTTGCCCCGGACCTCTTTTGGGCTCAGACAGCCCGGTGAAATCGAAGAGTACATCCGCCTGTCCTATGCAACATCAGAACAAGCTATCGCAGAAGGTTTGGATAGAGTAGCTAGCTTACTTGGTAGAAGCTAGCCAGACTCAAAAAATACAGGAGGGAGAGATAATGATTTTGCAAAAGAACCCGATCAGTCTAGTACATTTCATGGCGTTTCCGGGGCCAGGCAATACCAACTCTGTTCAAAGGGGCGAGGCTCGGGAAGAGTACTTATTGCGCACGATTCAGCAGGTGGTAGACGATCCGTACTTCGGGGGAATAGAGATTACCCGCATCAAGCGCCGTGCTACCCGCCAGAAGGTGGCAAGCATACTAAAGGCCAGTGGCAAACAGGTGATTTTTAGTGCCCAGCCGGTGCAGCTCATTAATGAAGACGGTCTCATTGCACCGGAGGATGTGAGCAGTCGAGACGAGACTCAACGGCAACTGGCCGTGGAACGGATCAAAGCATGTATTGACGAGGCTTTGGAGTTAGAGGCCCGAGCTTTAGGTATGATTAGTGGGACCGACCCGGGGACTGCCAGTGGGCTCAAAGACCGGGAGGAGGCTAAGTTGGCTCTGATCCGATCTCTCGATGAGATCTGTACGTATGCTAGGGAGCGGGCTGAAGCTCTAGATAGGCCACCTTTGGGGATTAGTCTAGAGATGTTTGACCGAGTGGATGCTCCTGGCTGTAAGAATCAGCTAATTGGTCCAACAGAAGATGCCGTATCCGTGGCCCGGCAAGTGAAGGATGTATGTGGACACGGGAATTTCGGCCTACTATATGATCTGAGCCATATGCCCCTGCTTAAGGGGATTTCCCTTGAGCCTGAAACGCCTGCTGTTCTCAAGACCTTGGCCCCTTATTTGAACCATATCCATGTGGGAAGTTGTGTGACAGACAGCAGTGATCCTCTCTACGGCGATAGCCATCCCCGTTTTGATTACTCTGGCAGTGCCGTTGGCGAGGAGGAGTTGGCAGACTTCATTACAGCTTTACTAGAAATCGGTTATACTGGTGGCATCGGTATTGAAGTCATGCCCCAACCCCACGAGGCTAGCACCATTGCCGTGGAAAGTGCCAAGGCTTATCTGACCATTGTTCAGCAGCGGTTGGATGTGAATTATGCTTTGGGCAGCTACTTTTTCCAGACTCGGCGCTTCTTTACTGAAGGCATGATGGATCTGCTCAATGACACTAGGGTCTACCGACCACACTTGGTGGAGGAGGCAGCCCGGGAACGAAAACGCCGGAGTGAACTGACTAAGGAAGGTAGGCTCGTGATTCTGGCGGCAGATCACCCTGCCCGCAATGTAACTAACGTGGGTAGCGCTCCAGTCGCCATGGGTGATCGACTCGATTACCTAGGTAGGATCCTAAGAGTATTGGCTGCTTCAGATATTGATGGTGTCATGGCTACACCGGATATCATTGAGGATCTGTTGCTTGTAGATTACCTTCTTAAGGAGAATGGTAAGAAGGGTCTCCTCGATGAGCGGGTGTTGATCGGTTGTATGAACCGATCTGGGTTAGCCGGCGTAGAATACGAGATGGATGACCGGATGACGGCTTTTACCGCGGAGCGTATGCATCAGCTAGGTATGGATGGGGCCAAGATGATGTTCCGCCTGGATACGGGTCACTATTCCCGCTATTCAATTCAGACCTTGGCCTACTGTGCTGAGGCTATCAAGGAATGTAATGAGCTGGATCTACCTGTCTTCTTAGAGCCGTTGCCAGTAGTAAAAACGGATTCAGGTTATCAGGTTAAGATGGAAGCCAATGAGCTGATCAAGACCATTGGGATCGGGTCTGCTTTAGGAGATTCTTCCCAGCGGCTTTGGCTAAAGATTCCATATGTGCCTGAATACTACCGTGTCGCCAGAGCCACCACCTTGCCGATCTTGATGCTAGGTGGAGCTTCAAAGGGGACCCCTGTCGATACAATCCAAAACTTCGAGCGAGGCATGGGCGAGGGCTACAACGTACGGGGTGCCATGGTGGGCCGCAATGTCCTTTATCCTGGTAAGGACGATCCCGCGGCGGTAGCCAGTGCAGTATGTGACGTGGTCCATAGCTTCGCAACATCCCTGGAGGCGGTACGAGCCTTAAGGAAGCGGAGAGGCCTAGAGATGTCTGCGTTGGAGGGACTCTTGAGTTAGCTGCTATTTGCTGTTGAATCTTGGGCCACCGGGGTGCGGTGGCCCCATTGTGTGATCCATAAAGAGAAATGGTGAGAGAATTGACTA
>JGI24707J26582_10002224_pt1 | contig 14789 bp, 15 predicted proteins | sample BioPla1DNA1_FD_26582 | JGI IMG/M metagenome (IMG submission 26582) | reverse complement strand
CTGCTTAGTATGTTTGCTTGCTCATGTGAGAATTCTTCAGATTCGATTGATTTTGAAAGACAAGAATCAGAGGATCAAGAAGTAGATGAAATCTCAGGTGTTACTAATCCTGATCAAAAAAATCAATCAAAAGAAGAATCTCAGTCTAATAAAGATGAAAAATCTGTCAAGTCGGATACTTCTATAACAGACAAATCTGATAAAACAGATGACTCTTTAACCAAAAAATCCGATACTGAATCTACAGATACTAAAAAAGAAGAGAACAAAACCTCTTCAACAATAAGTTCAACCAAAACCGATATAGTTAAAACAACCAATTCCACTGTTAAATCAGAATCTAGCAGTTCAAAAAGTACGACAACAGTGAATAATGCGCAAAGTAGGACAACTACAGCTCGTACATCAGGGGCTAGAACGACAACGGCTACTACAACTGCTGTTACAACAACAGCAACAACTCAAGCGCCGACGACTTCACCTCCAACAACTCAACCTGAAACAATCAGAGTCAGTTTAAGTGTCGAATGTATTAATGCCTATAATGCAGGTAACGAAGTAGCAATAGCAGTTTCAAATGGCGGTTGGATCTTGGGAGATACGGCCTATACCTTACAAAACGGAGCTACAGTCTATGATTTGATCATTAACTCCGGCTTAGCAGTAGGTGCAAGAAGTACCGGTTATGGTCAATATATTTATTCTATTCAGTCTTTAGCTGAAAAAGCAGTTAACGGTCAGGGAGGATGGCTGTATTTTGTTAATGGATCGAGTCCCGGCTATGGCGTAGATTCATACGTNTTAAGTCCGGGAGATAGTGTACAATTCAGCTATACGCTTGGTGGATATTAATGCGCAGTTTAAGGGATTATCATCCGCTAGTCAGTTTATTATATTTTATTTTTGTTTTAACTTTGAGCATGATGACTCGTAATCCGATCTGGGTTACATTATGTTTTGTATTTTCAGGGTTTTATGTCATGCTCTTACACGGAGTTAAAAGACTGCTAAAAAGTTTGTTGACCTTTGTTCCGATGTTGGCTCTAATTGTGTTTATTAACAGTTATTTTAACAGTCTCGGTTTAACTGTACTGTTTTATTTGGGCGAGGGTAAGCCGATTACTATTGAGAATCTTTCTTACGGCGTTTTCAGCGGATTGGCTTTGTTTACAGTATTTCTTTGGTTTACCTCTTACAATNCTATGCTCAGCAGTGATGAAATATTGGCGGTTTTCGGTAAGCGTCTACCCACAATCGGTTTGAGTTTATCGATGATCCTGAAATACATTCCGGATACCATTGAGCAAGGTACAGAAATTTCCTTGAATCAAAAAGCAATGTTAGGTCAAGAAAAATTAAGCAATTCACAAAAAGCGAAATTTGCTGCTCGTATGCTCACGGTTTTATTAAGTTGGAGTATGGAGAATTCTCTAGAAACGGCAGACAGTATGCTTGCTAAAGGCTACCCATCAAAAAACAGAATAAGCTATAGTAGAAATCGCTTTAATAAACGAGATCTGACGATGATAATATTGTTTCTTGTAATTTTCAGCTTGCATCTGAGTTTTGCGTTTGGCGGAGCAGTTAAGTTTAGTTATTATCCTTTCCTAAAGTGGCAGGGACTAGAAGGAAATAGTTTCATATTGTTCAGTGCAATTATTAGTTTAATTGTGATGCTTTTATTGCCTATCTTGCTTGATATGTATAATTGGTTTAGTTGGCGCAAAATCTTTAAACAAGAAAAAGCATCTGAAAATCAAATAAAAACCGGAATAATTATCTATGAATAAAAAACATACTTTAATCAAAATAAATAATTTTAGCTTTACCTATCCGACAGGAGAAAATCTGCCTGCTCTGACAAATATTGATCTGCAAATAGATTCGGGTGCCTTAACTGTTCTTTGTGGAGTAAGTGGTAGCGGAAAAACAACTCTCCTACGTCATTTAAAACCAGAACTGAGTCCGAAAGGAAAAACAAGCGGTAGTATTGACTTTTCAGAACGGATAATTAATTCAAACTCAAACAAGCTAGGTTCTGAGAATCGGAATTCCAAAATTTCTTTTGTGATGCAAAATCCTTCTAATCAGATTGTGATGGATTCAGTCTGGCATGAATTAGCCTTTGGTTTAGAGAACCAAGGTATCAGACCGGAAGAAATTGAAAGAAGAATAGCTGAAATTGCAAATTTCTTCGGCATAGAGTCTTGGATTGACAAAAGAGTTGCTGAATTATCAGGTGGCGAAAAACAAATTTTGAATCTTGCCTCAAATATGATTTTACAACCGGATCTTCTGGTTTTGGATGAACCTACGGCACAGCTTGATCCGATTGCCAGACGTGATTTTTTGCAGATGCTTTTTTATATCCATGCCGAGACAGGTACCGCAATAGTAATTTCAGAACATAATCTGGATGATTTGTTGGAGAATGCCGATCAGGTTATATTTCTTGATCAGGGTAGAATTGATTNTAGAGGAACTGCTTCAGGTTTGACAAGTTTTTTATTAACTAATAAGCANCCTTATCAAAAAGCTTTACCTATTTCTGCCCGAGCAGGTTCTCTGATCTTGGAGGATTCTACAGATATTCCCTTGAGCATTAAACAAGGTCGTGATTTGTTGCTGCGACAAAAGAATTTTTTACAAACAACAAAAATAACAAGTTCAAGTAATTCAAAGAAACAAGTCAAGGTAATGCAGGCTGATCGTTTATGGTATCGTTACAAACCGGAAGATGAATTAGTTCTTAAAGAAGCTGATCTTAAAGTATTTGACAATGAAATATTAGTCTTAATGGGCGGCAATGGTAGCGGAAAAAGTACGCTGCTTTATCTTTTGAGTAAAGCTTTGGCTCCTCTAAAAGGAAAAATTTCAATTTCTTCCGGCAAAAGAGTTGCTATGCTTGGTCAAAACCCTGAGGCGGTTTTTGCTCAGGATACTGTGGATCAGGTTATTCGTGAATATCAAGATAGGTTCGAGAACACTGAACAGGAGATTACAGAAATTGTTGAAAGACTAGGTATTGAGAAACTATTAAAGCGGCACCCTTATGATTTAAGCGGTGGAGAAAAACAAAAGGTAGCCTTGGCAAAAGCTATTTTAACCAAGCCTGATATTTTGTTACTTGATGAACCGATCAAAGGCTTGGATGTACTTAATAAAGCCGAAATCAAACAAATTCTTTTTGAGTTAAAAGAGAAAATGTCGCTTGTTTTAGTAACGCACGATATTGATTTTGCGGCTGAGGTTGCGGACCGTTGTGCAATGATTTTTAACAATCGGGTAATTGCCGTTTCAGCGATGGAGGAATTTTTCCAAAAAAATTCATATTTTACTACCACTACTTATCGTTTAACCAGAGATATTATTGAAGATTGTATTGTATTTGAAGATTTAGAGATGCGTTTACAACATGATCATATTTCTAATCAATCAGATATATCGGGTCCGGAGAACCCGACCCAACATTTGGAGAAAAATTATGCGTAAATGGAGTTGGTTGGGCATAATAATCTTAATATTTACGATGGTTATTAGCACGATCTTAAAAATTGAACAAACAGCTTTACTTATTTTTTTGGCTTCAATTGTTGCAATAATTCCTTTTCTAATTTCTTTTGAACATAAAAAGCCTAAGCCGCGTGACTTAATGCCGATCGTAGTTCTATCGGCTATTGCAGTAGCCGGCAGAATGCTTTTGGTGGCTTTTCCTAATTTTAAACCTGTCACCGCAATAGTAATTATTGCCGGGATGGCATTCGGTGCAGAGAGTGGATTCATGACCGGTGCATTATCGGCATTGGTCAGCAATATTTTCTTCGGGCAAGGGCCTTGGACACCTTGGCAAATGCTGGCTTGGGGATTGATCGGTTATGTGGCGGGAATTCTGGCAGTCAAAAATTTGTTGAAAAAAACTTGGGCAATTCTTCTCTATGGCATAGTTGCAAGTTTATGCTTCGGTTTAATCATGGACACTTGGACTGTTTTGGGGTTTATACAACCTGCTACCATTCAACAGGCTCTCACAACTTATGGTTTGGGCATGGCTTTTAATCTGAGCCACGCTATTTCAACTGTAGTTTTTCTGGTCCCAATCAATAAACCTTGGCTACGTCAGCTGAAGCGGGTCAAGTTAAAATATGATTTAACCTGATATCTTTTAATTTATTTTCTTTTTCTCTTGACTTTTGCAATTGACACATATTTAAAATATATTTAGACTATATCTACTAGACATAGTCTAATAGATGTCAAATTAATAATTTAACTGCCAACTTCATTTTCATCTACTAATTGTGAGGAATCAAAAATGACTGTTCAAGCATCAGACTTATGGGAACCTTATTATGATCAGGTTACAGAGACTTGTCTTGTAAAATACAAACAAGCCGACGAAATTGATCCTTTAGATTTGCTAACAACATTAATGCACTTGGAAGGTCTACCCATGCATTGTCCGGTGCATCACTATATAATGCCGGCACTTTTTTTGACAGCTGTACGTAAAAAACAGGGACATCAGGTTGAGGTGCTGGAAAGAGATCTTGTAGAAACGGAAAAAAGAGCACGCAATATTTTACCTGGCTTTTGTGGATTTTACGGTGCCTGTGGTGCTGCTGTAGGCTTGGGTGTTTTCTTTAGCATAATTACCGATGCTACTCCTTATTCTCCGGGCAACCCTTGGGCATGGGCAAATAAGGCTACCAGTCAGGCTCTGCTTGATATTTCAGAGATGGGAGGCCCTCGTTGTTGTAAGCGGACAAGCTATCGAGCATTTCAAACCGGATTGGCTCAAATAGAAAACAATTTAGGCATAAGTTTTAATGTTCCTCAAAAAATAATTTGCACTCAACATGAGCTAAATGCTGAATGCTTGAGATTAGCATGTCCTTACTATCCTGTTGAAGAAAATGTGGAGAAAGCAGAATGTCAAAGATAGCGATCAGATTGCCTACATTTATCATACCTAAAACCAATCCTGAAGATTGTGATTGTCTGAAGAAACCTTTGGAAACAACTTATAAAGCCGGTAAAATTTTCTGGCAAAAAGAAGTTGGAGAAAAAATATCACTTGATGATATTATCTGTGATGTTGAGATTGAAAAAAGAACATATGAAGTAGTAGCCGNAACCGAGGGTATCCTTGTAGAACAATTAATACCTGATGGAGNAACTTTTGAANCACAGTCAGTATTGGGCTATTTGATCAAAGATTAATCAAAATAGAAAGTAAAGAGTTGTTACTTATGAAAAGAATTATCAAAAATAAACTTTTTAGTCTGGTCACAGTTATCTTAACTGTATGTTTATTGTTAGCTGCCTGTAATCAGAGTGACTCAAAAACTGATTCAAATCAGACTGAGCAAGAAAAGGAATCTCAGGTAGTGGAGGAATCTGCTACTGCCGAGGTTTCAAATAATAATGACGAAAAAAATGAAGAAGATGACTACGAATTCGGTCCACAAGATGATAAAAAGATTACTGTCGGTCAAGTCGGTACAGGGATTAAACCGGCGATGATTGTTTTAGCTAATGAGTTGAATTATTTTGCAGAAGAAGGAATAGAGATGGAATTCGTGCAAATTCAAAATCTCAATGATGGCATTACCGCAGTTAGTCAAGAAAAGCTGGATGTCTTGCCAATGGGAATAATTCCANCTGTAACTTACATAGCTAATGGAGCAGATTTNGTTATTTATGGCGGAACTATTTCCGAAGGATCTGAAGCTGCTTGTCTACCGGAAAATCAAGAAAAATTCAGTGATATNAATAACCTTGGAGATACAAAAATTACTTGTATGCGTCCTGAAACCGGGCATATGTTTATCCAAGATTATTTGAAACAAAATGGGATTGAGAATGTTGAATGGTTGGAATTGGATAACTTTCAATCCGGGATAGAGGCAGTAAAAAAAGGAAATGCTGATCTGGCAATTGTTAACAGTGGTTTTGGTTATAATGCAGAACAACAAGGATTAATTATACCATTTAGAGTAGCTGATTATTTNCCGCGTAATGTATGTTGTCGTCAAACAACAAATCGCACCGTATTTGAAGAAAAACGTGAATCGCTCATTCGTTTACAAATTGCGAATATCAGGGCNTATGCTTTTGCATATGGCGATGATCAAGCTAATAAAGAAGAGGTGATTAGTCTGCTGGAAGGATATTCAGGACTGGAACCTGACTACATTGATTTCAGCATCTATAGCCAAGTGATGAAATATGAACTTGATCCCGCAACTGACAAAGTACGTGATTTTTATGAATTGATGTTACGTAATGAACAAATCGCACCTGATGAGGATGTGGATATTGAGAATCAAATGGACTATCTGNTTTATCAGGAAGCACTTGAGCGNTTGGTTGCTCGTTATCCGGATCAAGCTTTATATCAAGAGTTATTAGATAATATCGGACGCGATAATAGGATAGCAAATTGACAAATAANAAAAATATCTTAAAACAAAAAGGTATCAAAGTTGAGTGCAAGGATTTGAGTTACNACTATGCTCAGCAAAAAAATAAAGAAGTTCTACAAAAATTAAATGTAGTTTTTGAGCCGAATACTTTTAATGTTGTACTTGGTAGATCAGGATGCGGCAAGTCAACTTTCTTACGTATTTTGGCAGGTCTGCAGGAACCTACAGAGGGACTTGTCTTGCTGGATGATGAATCTTCAACTCAACCATCTTTGGAAAAAAGTTTAATTTTTCAAGAAACCGAACTTTTTCCTTGGCTGAAAGTTAACAAAATCTTGGAATTTGTGCTTAAAAAATCTAATCGGGAAGCCGCAAATCAAAACAATAATCATTTTAGAGTAATCGTAAATGATATTTTAGAACGGCTTAATCTTGGTCAAGCCGGAGATTTATATCCTCATCAACTTTCAGGCGGAATGGCCCAAAGAGTTGCTTTTGCGGCAACGATAGCTCAAGGTGCAAGATTNTGGCTGATGGATGAACCGTTTGCCTCTTTGGATCCTGATATCAGACAAGATATGCGAGATCTTTTGCTTGAACTTTGGCAGTATAATAGTTGGAAGATTGAAAGTAAAAGCAATGAAATTAAGAGCCGGGATATTCACAATCTAAGTTTTCAACCAATAAAAGTTCTATTATCTAATAAAACGATTGTATTTGTGACTCATGATATAGAGGATGTTTTGCATTTGGCAGAGCATCTTTACTATATGGAAGACGGAAAATTTACCCGTTACTTAGATTTTAGTGATCTGGATTATGAACAAAAAGAACACTTTCGTACTGAGATATTAGACTGGTTTAGAGCAGATGACACTTCTAAAGTAGAAAATCTGAATGCTAAAGGATAAGAACTATGCGCAATAAAAGTTCAATCATGATTAAATTGATTCCTTATATTATTGTCACAACCATAGTTTTTCTTTGGTATTATATGACGAATGTTTCTCTGACTGCCGATCCTATATTAATTCCCAAACCTCAGCAAGTTATCCGAGCTTTTATCAAAGATAGGGTTTGGATGGTCCAAGGTCTATTTGCATCTTTAGGACGTTTACTTTTAGGTTATATTATCGCAATGCCACTCGCTACTTATTTGGGAGTTTGGTCAGCCTGGAAACCCATAGTGCACAGAATATTTTATCCTTTTATTAGAGTCTTGAGTCCTATTCCACCTCTAATTTACTCGCCTTTTCTGGTGGCATTATTACCTTCATTCAAAAGTGCTTCTATGGTCATGATTGTAATTGGTATTTTTATGCCTACTTATTTAAATGTTGTACATCGACTGGANCATATAGAAGAGAAAATCCTGGTTCCGGCACTGATGTTGGAACTCAATGATTATGAAATGGTTCATTACATTCTGCTGCCATATGCTTATCCCGGAATTCTGACCGGTTGTCGAACTACTCTATCCACATCTTTTATGATCCTGACTTTTGCAGAAATGATGGGCGCAGATTCAGGACTGGGATTTTATATAAGATATTTTGCCGATTATGGTAACTATACAAATGTCATTGCCGGCATAATTTTAACTTCAATTGTAATCCTAATCATTAATGCCTTGTTTGGTTTTGTAGAAAAAGTGGCAGTTCCTTGGCGCACTTAAGGTATTAGTGGAGTGTAGATAATACATAGATTAGCAATCTTTTATCTTGTCAAATACTCATTAATAATCTAAAATAATAAAAATATATGATTTTTTAATTTTATGCATAACTTTGTCTATCAGAAGATCTTTTGATACTGGTTATGTTAAAATAAATGAGTAGGTAAAATAATAGATTGAAAGGAATAGTTGTTATGTCGGATGTAATGTTACAAATCAAAGAAATGATGAAAAAAGGAAAAGCCAAAGACGTTCAAACTTTAGTCCAACAAGCTTTAGATGAGGGATTTAATGCTCCGCAGATTTTGGATGAAGCTTTATTGGATGCAATGAATGAAATAGGGGTACGTTTCAAAGCTGGAGAGGCCTTTGTTCCTGAGGTTTTGGTTGCTGCCAGAGCGATGAATAAAGGGATTGAAGTCCTTAAGCCCCATTTAGCTGAAGGCGATGTCGAAGATAAAGGTGTGGCAATTCTTGGCACTGTTAAAGGTGATTTACATGATATAGGCAAAAATTTGGTTAGAATCATGATCGAGGGTAAAGGAATTAAGGTTATTGATCTAGGGATAGATGTTTCTGAAGAAGCCTTTGTCAATGCGGTAAACGAATATAACCCTCAATTGGTTTGTATGTCTGCCTTGCTCACAACTACAATGCCTGAAATGCAGGTTGTAATTAATGCTCTAGAAGAAGCGGGAGTAAGAGATAAAGTCCGCGTTATGATCGGTGGTGCACCAGTAACCCAAAACTTTGCCGATGAGATCGGTGCAGATAGCTATACAGAAGATGCAACCGCTGCTTCGGAAGCTGCTATCCAACTTTTGGAAGATATGGCGTAAGCGGTATTAAAAATAAGCTTAATTATTCATTACCCCTATATTATTATTTGTCTGAAAAGAATAACTAATTAGGGGTATTTTCTATTTTATCTCTTTGATTAAACTTGTGATATCCTTTTGGTATTCGATCAAAGTTTTTTTCCACTTTGACAAACAATCCAGACCTTTAGCAGTAACTTCATAGAAATCTTGTTCACCATTGGGAGAAGCACATTTTCTTAAATAGCCTCTGCTGGCCATACGCTTAATATATCGGTAAACACCGGCTTGATCAGGTCTTTCTTTGGCAAAAATTTCATAATTTTCCATTTCCTGAATCATAGAATATGCCGTCATGCTTTCATCGGCAAAAATGGATAGGATTACTGGTTGAATGAAGCGGGTCAGGGTACCGCCTTCACATGGACATTTTCTTTCTAGATTACTCATTTCCCTACTTTCAATATTTTATTGTAGTGTCTATTTATAATATTAATCATATTATGGCATTTTACAAATTTTGAAATATTATTTATTTGTTTTTATTAATAATAATTCAGAATAGAGATGCAAATAGACAAATTATTTAATGCAATTGGTTGTGAATTATTCTATAATATTAGCAATTGTCATTAAAGTTCAGAATTAGTCATTTAGATTTTATCAAAAATTGATATGTTTCGTATAAGGAAGGAGCAAAAATGCATAAAGTAAAAATACATCCCGGTATTTGTGGTTTAATCACAGATGTAACAGCCGAACTGATTGAAGATGATATGGTCAAAGTTATTATTAAATCAGATTGCCAAGCTATAGATAAGATTAACTCAATTTTAGGTGATCAGTTTGATGCTTTTGAAGTCTGCTTGGTTCGTCCGGGAGAGGACCCTTTTACCCAATATGCGCAAGAGCATTTTCCGCCTCATGCTTCCTGTCCTACAATTTCCGGAATTATCAAATGCATTGAAGCTGAAGCGGGTTTGGCCTTACCCAAGGATGTTCAGATTAATTTTATTAAAGAATAATATATTATTATCAGGAGGATTATTATGCCTAATAAACAAGTTTTAATTGATGTATTGGAACACAGGAAGACAGATCAAATTCCTTGGTTACCATTTGCAGGAGTACATGCAGGAAAATTGGTAGGCTATAATGCCAGAGAAGTTTTATCAGATGCTGATAAATTATTTGAATCTATTATGGAAGTAAATAAGATTTATAAACCTCACGGTCAACCGGTTACTTTTGATCTTCAGCTGGAAGCGGAAGCACTGGGCTGTGAATTGGTTTGGGCGGATTATGCGCCGCCATCTGTTAGAACACATATCTTAGCGGATGATCCGACAATTCCTTCAGATGATCAGATTCCTGATGAAAATTCCGGACGTATTCCTATGGTTTTAGATGTAACCAGACGTTTCAAAGAAGCAGTCGGCGATCATACATTGATCTATGGCGTTATTTGTGGTCCTTTCACTTTGGCCGCTCATCTACGTGGGAATGACTTATTCATGGACATGTATGATGATGATGAATATGTTATTTCATTGATGGATTTTGCACGTAAAGTTGCGGAGAAAATGAGTATCATGTTTATTGAAGCCGGAGTTGATGTCTTGGCTGTTACTGATCCTTTGATTTCACAAATATCATCAGATCACTTTGAAGAATTTGTCAGTGATCCGTACAAGAAACTTTTCAAAACAATCAAAGCACATAATGCATATTCGTCCTTTTTTGTTTGTGGTGACGCAACCAGAAATATTGAAGTAATGTGTCAAACTGAGCCCGATTCAATATCAGTTGATGAAAATATTGATTTAGTTGAAGCTAAAAAAATTACAGACAAATACAATGTTGTAATTGGTGGCAACATCCCATTAACCACAATCATGTTACATGGTAATCAACTTGATAATATGAACTTTGTCGTAGAATTACTTGAATCAATGGATAATACGGATAATTTTGTTTTAGCACCCGGCTGTGATATGCCATATGATATCCCAATCGAAAATACGATAGGAATTACTATGACAGTTTTAGAGCCGGACAAGGCGAAAGCCATGCTAGAGAATTATAGTGCGGAAGAAGATTATGAAGATGTTGAACTACCTGATTATGATAATCTGGAGAAACCTCTTTTAGAAGTATTTACCCTAGATTCGGAAACTTGTGCAGCATGTACTTATATGTTCGGTGCAGCTCAAGAAATAAAAAAAGATTATGGGGTTACAATTGATATGGTTGAATATAAATATACGGTTAAAGAAAATATTGCCAGAATTAAAAAGATGGGTGTTGAGAAGTTACCCTCAATTTATGTTAATGGGCAACTCAAGTTTTCATCAATTGTNCCAAGTAGAGAAGAGCTGAAAGCAGCCATTGAAGAAGTATTATAGTAATTGAANAATACAGNAATAGATTGGCCTTTTAGCAAACTCAATTGTTAAGAGGTCATTTTATTTTACAANTGAACTTACTGATAGAATTAGCCAAAAACAAATATATTGATGCTCAGTAAACTTAAGGAGAAAACGATGACNAAAGCAATCTATTTATTGACAGGTTTTTTGGGATCAGGAAAAACAACAGCTTTGCGTGAATTAACAAAATATTTTCCTGANAAAAAAATAGTCTACATCATCAATGANTATAGTAAAAANAATGTAGATGCCAATATCATTAATGATCTNAAGGGAAAGATTGAAGAGATTAATTATGGTTTAATTTCATGTGTCTGTAAACTGCCACTTTTTGAAGAAATGCTGACTGATNTGGAAGAGACAGATCTTGATGTTATTTTCATTGAAGCGTCAGGATTAGCNGANCCACAGCAAGTCGAAGACACAATCCTTTATGTTTCGGAGTTTTCCGGTAGTACTTATGAATACAAAGGTGCAATCTGTATTTTAGATGCAGCACGTTTCTTGGTCAGTAGCGAAACGAACCGTAGAGTGTTGCAACAATTGGCTCTGGCAGATTTGATAATTCTCAACAAAGCCGATCTTGCTTCAGAAGCAATCTTAGCTGAGATTGAGAAGAGAATTTCCGTGATGAAACCGGAAATTGACTTGATTAAAACAACTTACTCAAAATTGCCATTTAAAAGTGCGGAAGAACTTGATATAGCATTGGATCTTAAGGATGTTAATAGTAATGTGCCTGATGTAGTAGGCGAAAGTCGAGACTATGATTTGAAGCGTATGATCTTTGAAGTAAATCCTGCTGCTACAGTTAATCAAATCAGGCATTTTTTACAATTGATCTCAGATGAAACTTATAGAATCAAAGGTTTTTGTCGTTTGGAATCTGAAGAAAATTATTCTGATTGACTGTGTTGGACCGATTGTAGAGGTTAAGGAATACAAACAAAAGTTGTTATATGAAGAAAATCTTAACCTGGTTTATGTAATTTTTGATACTCATTTTAATACTGCAGAAGTTGTGGCAGATGCACTTGAGAAAATAGATCATAATTATTTTACAATACAAGAAGTAGTCTAAACTTGCTCTAGTATGAGCATTTCCGGGTTATAAAATAGGAAGTAAGAGTTATGGCAAAAAACAATCTGAAGAATAACAAAAAGGCATTACTGACAGTCATAAGAAATGGAGAAGAAACAAGTAAAAAGTTTCCGGTAGGAAGTAATCTTCTCAATTGCCTCTATAAAATGGGCTTTTATGAAGTGGCCAATACCTGTGGGGGTCGCGGTACTTGTCGCCGGTGCATAGTTAAGACAGAGAACTTTGGAGATGTAATTTCTTGTCAAACCAGAATTGATGAGAATATTACGGTTCATTTAGCTGAAAAAGTAGTATCTTTGGAACGGGATGATACTTTGAAGATTCAGTCAGATTTTTTGCATAATGTTGCAGAAGTTGAGCAAAATCTTGCTAGAATTACTTCAAGTACAAATTTAGGTATAGCAATTGATATTGGGACTACAACAATTGTAATGGCTTTGGTTAATGCAGATACCGGTGACTGGTTGGGTGAAGAAAAAGCCAGAAATAAACAAAATGGTTATGGTGCAGATGTAATATCGCGCATTGATTTTTCTAATAAAAATGGAGTTGAAGTCTTAAGTGAGGTTATGCAAAGTCAATTAAACTCAATGATTGATAATTCGTTGGGAGATCTCAAGCTCGAGAAACAACAAATATCAGTTTGCAGTATTGCAGGTAACACTGTAATGGAACATTTCTTAACATCCCTTTCACCGAAGACGATTGGCGTTGCTCCTTTTAATCCCCTATCTCATTTTGGCAAGATAGTAAGTCCGCAAGATATCCAGCTGAACTTAGATCCGGAAACTAAAATTTATATTTTCCCCGCAATAGCAGGTTATGTTGGTGGCGACATTACTGCCGGGATTATTTCTTCAGGAATGTATAAGTCCGATAAGTTGAATTGCTTGCTCGATATCGGTACAAATGGTGAAATGGTTCTTGGATCTTCAAGCAATATGGTTTCATGTGCTACTGCAGCCGGTCCTGCTTTCGAAGGTGCTGAAATAGAGCAAGGGATGCTTGGTATTCCCGGAGCAGTAGACATGGTTTCATATCATCCTAAGTCCGACCGTCCGATTAGATTTACGACGATAGAAGACAAAACGCCCCAAGGGTTTTGTGGCTCAGGATTATTAGACATGCTCGCCGTAGGTGTTCGTTCGGGTCTGATTCAGGATTCCGGCTTGATCAGTGATCGGGACGAAGTTGCTGAAAATTTGAAGCAATATCTAGCTGAGGTTAATGAGCAAAAGGTAATTTTAATAGATAAAGAAAATCAAATTTATTTAACTCAAAAAGATATCCGAAAGCTGCAAACTGCCAAAGGGGCGATTGCTGCCGGACTTAAAACATTGCTCGAGTCAGAGAATNTTAATAATCGAGAAATTGATACATTCTATTTGGCAGGAGGTTTCGGAAGTGCCATTAATGTCAAAAGTCTTGCAGATATCGGTATGATCCCTGAAATTTTTGTAAACAAAACCAAAGTGCTGGGTAATGCATCATTGACCGGAGCAACCATGGTTTTAACCTCGATGACTCAAAAAGCACCAAATCAGGATTCGAAACAGCAGCTTAATTATTTGGAAAATATCAGGGATATCTGCAAATATATCGAGTTATCTACAGATGAGAATTTTACCGATAATTACATAGACTCTATGTTCTTCACAGAGTTTTGAATAGAATGCTTATATTCTGAATTGTCGCACAATAATTTGATATTATTAAGTAAGTATTATTTAGATTGGATAGAAGAGAGGTGTTCATATTAATTTAGGTAAAGAACTTCTAAACTTGGAAAAATCTTTGGATAAAAATAAAATTTATACGGAAGAAGAAATGAAAGATATCGCTCTAAATAAATTGGGATTTTCTACAATTGCTCCGCTCAAAATCGAAACACTTGTGCCACTGGAAAGTATTCGAGAGATGTGTAACAGTGATCAATGTCAAATGTATAATAAGCAGTGGACTTGCCCTCCTGCTTGCGGAACGCTGGAAGAGCTTGCCGCAAGAATAAATACTTATGACTCAGGTTATATTATGCAACATGTTGCTGAACTTGATGATGAGTTTGATATTGAAACTATGATGGAGACGGAAAAAAATCATAAAACAAAATTCATGGAATTTGCTGTTTATTTAAAATCTCAATATGATTCAATTTTTCCTATGCCTGCAGGTGCTTGTAATCTTTGTACAGAATGTACCTATCCTGANAATCCGTGTCGATATCCAACTCTGGCATCACCTTCCATGGAAGCAGCCGGACTTTTTGTCAGCGATATTTGTCGCAAAAACAACGTAGAATACTACTATGGACACAAGACAATCTCGTTCACCAGCTGTATT
>JGI24707J26582_10002222_pt1 | contig 14804 bp, 15 predicted proteins | sample BioPla1DNA1_FD_26582 | JGI IMG/M metagenome (IMG submission 26582) | reverse complement strand
TCCTTGGCTCTTCTAACCACAATGGTTTTATCCTCTATCTTATCTAAATCATAGGCGTGCATAGGCTGCCCCAATTCCAACATTACATAGTTGGTAATGTCCACAATATTGTTAATGGGTCTGATGCCTGCAGAAGCTAGTCTTCTTCTCATCCATTGGGGAGATGGCTCGATCTTGATATCTTCAACCACCCTAGCGCAGAATCGAGGACATAGCTTATCATCTTCTACAATGACCTTAGCTTCTTTTTGTATGTTGCCAACACTTTTGCTAAGCTCAACTTCCGGTAGTTTATAGCTGGTTTTCAAAGTTACTGCTGCCTCCCGGGCTATTCCAACCATACTCAAGCAATCCGGTCTATTGGAGGTAATTTCAAACTCAATTACCTCATCAGCTAGTTCCAAGGCTTCTCTTATATCCATTCCTAAGGGGTATTCTCCATCTAGAACCAGTATCCCGTCCACACCATCATCTATATGTCCCATTTCAGCTAGGCCCAGCTCATCGACAGAACACATCATTCCCTGGGACAATTCCCCTCGAAGCTTACCCTTTTTTATCTTGATACCACCGGGAAGGGATGCACCATGGACAGCAACAGGAACCAATTGTCCCTCCTTTACATTTGGTGCCCCGGTTACAATCTGAAGTATTTCATCCCCAATATCTACCTGGCAAACTACTAGCTTATCAGCATTCGGATGTGCAGCTACGCTAGTAATTCTACCTACAAGAACATTCTTAATATCCTTTGCCAACTCTGTTATAGACTCTACATTAGAGCCGGTCAAGGTCATGGCATCAGCTAATTCCTTTGCAGAAACATTTAGATCTAAGTATTCTTTCAACCATTTTATAGGTACTAACATCTTTTTTCCCCTTTCCCAAATATTGTACTAATAGTTATCATGCCTAGTATTAGAATTGATTTAAAAATCTAATATCGTTTTCGTATAATAATCGTATATCATCGATACCGAAAATTTGGTTAACTATCCGGTCCAGGCCCATTCCAAAGGCAAAGCCAGTATATTCGCTGGGATCAATCTTTCCATATTCCAATACTCTGGGGTGGACCATGCCTGCCCCTAGAATCTCTATCCATCCAGTATTTGAACATATCCTGCATCCCCTACCCTCGCAAGTAACACAGCTTACATCCATCTCAGCGCTGGGCTCAGTAAATGGAAAATGATGAGGTCTAAAGCGAGTACGAGTTTTATCTCCAAACATCCGCTTGGCAAAAACATCTAATACTCCTTTTAAATCCCCCATGGTTATATTCTTATCCACCACTAATCCCTCTATCTGGTGGAAGATAGGTGAGTGGGTAGCATCCACTGCATCGGACCTATAAACTCTTCCCGGTACAAGAATCTTTATAGGGGGTTCTTGCTTTTCCATAGTCCTAATTTGAGTAGGGGAAGTATGAGTTCGAAGCAGTATATTTTCATTAATATAGAAGGTATCCTGAGTATCCCGAGCAGGGTGGTTCTTAGGCATATTCAAGGCCTCAAAATTGTAATAATCCAGCTCTACTTCCGGTCCTTCAGCCACATCGAACCCCATTCCGAAAAAGATTTCAGTAATTTGGTTTAGGACAGTGGTAAGAGGATGAAGCTTGCCCAAAAGAGGTCTCTCACCCGGTAGGGTTACATCTATGGTCTCTTCTTCTAGTTTTATAGCCATAGCCCTCTCTTCAATATCCTTGACTTTTGCCGATAGGGCAGACTCTATTGCCTGTCTAACTTCATTTGCCAACTGTCCCATGACCGGCCGCTCCTCAGGAGACAGTTTCCCCATCCCTCTCAGGATTTTGGTTAGCTCACCTTTTTTACCTAAATATTTAACCCTAATCTCTTCCAAATCATTGGCATGATCAGCTTTTTCTATCCTATCTAGTACTTCTTCCTGTATAAGATGTAATTTATCCCGCATCTTGATTACTCCTTTCCAATTGTTTAGATGATAATATTAAAGCCTCCATCCCAATCATGGGACGGAGGCAACCTAATCCGTGGTACCACCCAAGTTCATTTGTTAAATAACAAAACTCATAAATTGATAACGGTTAAACCGGTAAGACCTACTACCACTTCAGCCTACAGCTCTGGAGCGAACTTCCATTCCCTTATTATAGAGATGTTTACAGCCTATGACATCCCCTCTCTGCATAATTAGACAGAATGTACTCTTCTCCTTCATTGCTTTTACTTAAGAGTTACTAGTTTTTTATAAAGCATATAGGCAGAAACGGAACCCGTTGCTTCGAATATCTTCCACATGACCTTAGCTAACATTGGGAACCATCTCCTTTGTATCCTCACTTTTTTTATTATAGCATATCCCTATCACAGATACAAGAAATTCCCTGTCCCACTTTACCGTCTTTTCTCAATATTTCATATATCATGATGCCAGCCGCTACCGAAGCATTTAGGGATTCTGCACCGCCTACAATGGGTATGGATACAACACTAGTGCCCATCTTTCGAACTTGGTCACTTATTCCCTTGGATTCGTTGCCTATTACAAGGGCTTTTATGCCACTGGCTTTTTGACCCTGCCAATCAAATATATTCTCCCCATCCATTGCACTTGCTAGTACACTCACTTTCTTCTCTTTAAGTCGTAAAAAGAAATCCTGACTATCTTCCACTTCAATAATAGGTACACGAAATATAGAGCCCATGGTAGATCTTATGGTCTTTGGGTTATATGCATCAACGCATCCCTTAAGGAGAACCACCCCGTCTCCGCCAGCAGCATCTATGGTTCTAATTATGGTCCCCATGTTCCCCGGGTCCTGAATCCTATCTAAAATCACCCATAAACCCGAGTCTTGCTTCAAGATATAATCTATGTCCTTTGGGGTTTTCGCTAAAATGCCTATTATCCCTTGTGGACTTTTAACATCACTGATCTGTCTAAANAGATTGGAGGCCACACAATAAATAGGGAAATCATGGGATCCCTCTTTAAGCCCTAACTCCTCTAGATAAAAATCCTGACTATAGATCAACATATGAATGGACCTTTCTTGATTCAAGGCCTCCCTGACCATCTTTAGTCCTTCCACAAAATACAGCCCATGCTCATCCCTGTATTTTTTTTTATGAAGAGACTTTGCGAATTTTATGGTTGAATTGTTAGGACTGGTGATAATCTCATTCACTTCCCAGCTGCCCCCTCTCCTATAATTAATTCTGCTTTTTTAAGATATCTATTATCCTCAGTGATTCCTATAAGTAATTCAATGTTAAATATATTATGCCCAACTATGATTGAGTCTCCTCCTGTCATCCTATCCTTTCATGACTCTTATATGGATGATTAGAAAAAGACCTCCTTTAGAGGTCTTTTTATTAAGCTTCTAACTTTTGCTTGGCTAAATCTACCAATTGTGAAAAACCTGCTGCGTCATTTACTGCCATATCGGCCAAGACTTTACGATTGATCTCTACATTTGCTAGCTTGAGACCATTGATAAATCTACTATAGCTCAATCCATTGACCCGTGCAGCGGCATTGATTCTTGCAATCCATAATTTTCTAAAATCCCTTTTCCTTAGCTTTCTTCCTGTATAAGAATAGGATAAAGATTTCATCACTGCTTGGTTTGCAGTCCTATACTGCTTGCTTTTAGCACCAAAATAGCCTTTAGCTAGTTTTAGTACTTTTTTATGTTTTTTTCTGGCATTGACTGCCTTTTTTATTCTTGCCATGTCTATACCTCCTCTATTGCCTTACTTGTAAGGAATCAGTCTCCTAATATTCTTCTCTTCTGCAGCAGCAATATAGGCACCTTTTCTCAGATTCCTCTTTCTTTTACTCGTTTTTTTGGTCAAAATATGACTCTTATAAGCTCTAGCTCTCTTTATCTTTCCAGACTTAGTCACCTTAAACCTTTTGGCTGCCCCTCTGTGTGTCTTAATTTTTGGCATAGGGCTTCCTCCTCTCCTGCCTTTATTCTTTAGGTCCTAATATCATTATCATGTTTCTGCCTTCAAGTCTAGGTTTGCGTTCCATAACATTTTCCTCAGTAACCATGTCTACAAACCTATTCATTACATCGTATCCAATTGAAGTATGAGCCATCTCACGCCCCCTAAACCGGATAGTAACCTTTACTTTATCCCCGGCCTTTAAAAACTTATCGGCATGTCTGGCTTTAACTCCCATATCATGCTCTTCAATATTGGCAGACAACCTTACTTCCTTTACATTAATGGTACGTTGGTTCTTCCGGGCCTCTTTCTCTTTCTTGGCCATATCAAAGCGATATTTACCATAATCCATAATCCTGCATACAGGTGGTTTTGCCCGGGGAGCCACCTTGACTAGATCTAGTTGTCTTTGCTCAGCAATTTCCATTGCCTTTCTGGGAGACATGACACCCAGCTGGTCCCCATTCACATCTATGACCCGTACTTCCCTGTCCCGGATTCCCTCGTTTACTGAGAGTTCCTTGTTCTTAATATTCATTCACCTCCGAAAATATTAACAAAGCTTCTATAACTCCACTTGCTCCATTCATTGCATAAAAAAAGTGGGTATTCCTACCCACTCTAATTAACTACAAATAATCCATTGTAGATCAATGATTTGAACCTTCCTAGCTGCGCCGAAAGGTGAGAAGTGGATAGCTTCTACTTAAGACAGATACAGATTATCATATTATAGGATACTTGTCAAATGTTTTTTATTGACCTTTTTGTTTAATTTCCTTTTTAATCCTATCTATAAAGTCTTCAACTTCCATAAGGCCTAAATCGCCCTCATCCCTAGATCTAACAGCAATCTGCTGACTCTCTACTTCCTTATCTCCAATTATCAGCATATAGGGTATTCTTTGTAGTCGAGCCTCCCGAATTTTATAACCTATCTTTTCATTTCTCAGATCCGTCTCCACTCGGATTCCCAGATCTTCAAACTCCCGAGCAAGCTTTTGAATATATTGGTTAGAACGATCTGTTATTGATAAGAACCTCACCTGCACTGGTGCTAACCAGGTAGGGAAGGCACCTGCATAGTGCTCGATCAAAATACCAATAAACCTTTCTATACTGCCAAAGACCACCCTATGAATCATAACCGGGCGATGCTTGTCACCATCGGCTCCTATATAGGTCAGGTCAAAGCGCTCAGGCATTTGGAAATCCAACTGGATAGTACCACACTGCCAGGTCCTTCCTATACTGTCTTCAAGATGAAAATCAATCTTTGGACCATAGAAGGCGCCATCACCTTCATTTATTATATACTCCATATTCTTTTCCTCCAGGGCTTCTTTGAGGGCACTGATAGCCAGATCCCAGTCCTCATCGGAACCCATTGCCTTCTCCGGTTTGGTGGACAATTCTACATGATAGTTGAAACCAAACTGTTTGTAGAAATAGTCAACCAAATCGATTACCCCTACGATTTCATCTTTTATATGTTCTGGCAGCATAAATATATGAGCATCATCCTGGGTAAAGCAGCGCACCCTCATCAGGCCATGTAGAGCACCGGATAGCTCATGCCTATGCACTAAGCCCAGCTCAGCAATCCTTAAGGGCAAGTCCCTATAGCTATACATTTTTCTCTTGTATAGGATCATACTGCCCGGACAATTCATAGGCTTTATAGCGTAATCTCCATCATCTATATTAGTAAAATACATGTTCTCCTGATAGTGATCCCAGTGACCTGACCGTACCCATAGGTCCTGATTTAAGATTATTGGGGTCTTGATCTCCTCATAGCCTCTTTTCACATGCTCTTTGCGCCAGAAATCCTCCAGTATATTTCTTATAACCATTCCCTTGGGATGGAAGAATGGAAAGCCTGGTCCCTCTTCATGGATACTAAACAGGTCTAGCTCCCTTCCCAGCTTCCTATGATCCCTCTTCTTGGCTTCTTCTAAGCGGTTTAGATATTCATCTAGCTGGCCCTTTTTGGGAAAGGCAACTCCATATATACGCTGAAGCATCTTATTCTTTTCATCGCCCCTCCAGTAAGCACCAGCCAGGCTAAGAAGTTTAAAGGCTTTGACCTTTCCGGTACTGGATACATGCGGGCCCGCACATAGATCCACAAACTCTCCTTGTCTGTAAAAGGAGATCACGGAATCCTCAGGTAGGTCCTCAATCAATTCTATCTTATAGCTCTCACCTTTCTCTGCCATAGAATCTATAGCTTCTTGTCGTGGCATTTCAAACCTTTCAAGTTCCAGGTCCTCTTTGACTATTTTTGTCATTTCCGCCTCTATAGCTTCCAAATCTTCGGGAGTAAAGGGCCTATCGGTGTCAAAATCATAGTAGAAGCCATTGTCAATAGAAGGTCCAATGGCTAGCTTTATGTCGGGGAACAACCTTTGCACAGCTTGGGCCATTATATGGGAGCTAGTATGCCAGAAAGCTTTCTTCCCTTCTATATCGTCAAATGTCAAAATATTCAGCTGGACATCATTATTTATAGGCTGCATCAGATCCACGGTCTCACCATCTAGCTTCCCTGCTACAGCAGCTCTGAAAAGACCTCTGCTAATATCCTTGGCTACTTCACCTACAGTAATACCTTTAGGGTACTGCTTTGATGTACCATCCTTTAAGGTAATATTTATCATCTCTATCATCTCCTCCTCTTTTCTGTTAATCTCAATCAAATAAAAGCAAATAAAAAAATCCCTGTCCTTCAAAGGACGGGGATTACCCGCGGTTCCACCCTTGTTGATTTAGACCATACTACAATTAACTGGCTAAATCCAGCTTACTAGTCTATAAGGGGACTACCCAAATACTCCAGAGTTGGTATTCAATCGAGCCTATTGGGGAAGGCTTGCAGCCTAGGCTTTCCCTCTCTTGACACCGGTTCCCGATCTACTGGTCTCTTTCATAGTATAGTATTCTTATTGTACAAATTATTATATCCATTTAATAACTATAAGTCAACAAATTAAGCAAAAAACTTTATTAATAGGCCTTGAAACAATCCAATAATAAATCCCAGTAATCCCCCTAATATCTCGATATACTTAAGCTCCTTACCCGATAGGGATAGAATAATGGTCTCCAGCTCCACCAGGTCAAAATCATTTATCTTTTCTTCCACTAGTTTACTAATATCTACGGTCTCAACAAGTTCTTTTACGAACCTGTCCATATTTTGAGCAATAAAGCTACTAGACTCCTTTTCAATAATATCTCCTACATAATTTAAAATGTTATTTCTTATTCCCTGTGGAATAATAGAGGGGAGCTTATCATTTATGACTCTCAATATGCCGGTGCGGATATTCTTTATAATAAATGAATGGTTCTTCCTAGTGTTCAAGTGGCCCAAAATCTCATCAAGGGACAAAAGCTCTTGCTCAACAGTATTTCCAATACTGGCAGCAATCTCCTTTCTGCGTTTAGGTACCAGGCCTTGAAATTCAAGCCCTATAATGGGTATTCTGATGGGATTTAAGGGTCTAAAAATAAGCTTTATCGCCAAGTAATTGGTAAACCAGCCTATTGTCGCCCCCACCAAGGACATTATAATTATCTCCGCAAACACCTTTCTGCCTCCATATACAGTCTAAATACTATCTAATAACCTTCTTAAACTTTAACACTGTCTCCTAATCATGACTAGGGAAGGTTTATTCCAACCCCTCCTAATCGCTTATTATCTTCATATAAGGATATTAATACTTTACCTTAAATTGCAGGTCTTATCCAGTTGTAAATATAGTAAAAAAGATGCACAATTTACCGTGCATCCCTTTATATAATTCCACTTTATCTCTTAGGGGTAATTCCTTCCTCACTCATTATTACCTTACCACTGAAAACATTGTTAATGGTGTTTAACAATTCCACATTTTTAATCTTATCATATTCATGGATTGTTATCTTACAAGGAGCAATAGTTATCAGTGAACTGATTAATAGGTCATCATGACTTATTCCCTTGTCCGATATCTCACGGGCTAGCTGTTCCAGCATTTCATTATGGATTACTTTGAGGTCAGAATCTAATAGCACATATCTTTTATCATCCTGTTGTAGGACATGAACCTCGTCTACTTTTGGATCCTGAATCTCCACAAAATATTGAAGTAGCTTTATAAATTCGTTATATTCGTTTTCTATCAGCAGGTCATCGACTGCACGATCCACTGCATTTTCTAATTCTTCTACAAAATCTTTTAGCCGGAATCTAATAAAGCCATCAAAAATTAGTTGATCACTTGTGCTTAGATGGTCCATTATTCTCTCCCATACCTGACACCGCCATTGTTCCCTAATGGTCTCAGAATTTACTATAGGATTCCTTCCACCCCACATAATGGCCAATGCGCTTCTGAGAATCTTATCTTGATCTTTCCTATCAAAATAGAAGTACTCCTCCTCGATTATCTTCTGTACCATGTTAGATTGTAAATCCTCTAAGATAATAGCAGCAAGCATATCTGCAATAGCTAATTGCATCCTATACCGTATCCTATTATCCTTATCTTTATCAACTAGATCACTTGACGGATAATGGCTGGTATTATAGTTTAAAAACACCAAATCCCCAACCCTGTTTTCCTCTATATTTAAACCTTCCATCCAGTAAGTGGAAGACTTTTTATAAATTAAATCCTTAAGTTCCAATTCTTTATCGCCAATCCCGATGGAGAATAATTGCATCCCATCACTCCCTTCCATCGAACTTCAGTCACTGGGATTCCATACGAGGTAATATACTATTCATATTCTTTTAGAGGAATTATACTTCCGACATCTGAGAGAGGAAACTTACCAAGCATGAGAGCTTTTTTGCCCCTATGCTCCAGATAACTTTCTATACTCCTGCTATCTATATAGCTGCTCCCATTTCCTACAAACCCAATCTGATTTTGGCTTAATAATCCTGTGGCACCGCCAATAAAGCCATAATCTAAACCAGGAAGCTTAATAAAGCCCGGCTCAATGGTCAATACATTCAATCCTACTTCCTTGGCAGCACTGGCTATGCCCTTATCCGATGTAATCATTGAATATTCATCAACAATGCTCACTGAGCACTTGGCATACCCCTGATTTACATGGACAAGTTCTACTCCCTGACCTCGCAGTGATTCTCTAATAATTGGATCAGTGTATTTTTTATTATGAAAAGCAAACCCTCCAATTCTTGCTACATTATATGCAATATTATTTGGATAGTTGCTCTCGAGTCTAGTATTCCCCAAAAGGATATCAAAATCATGTTGAATTAATTGGTTTTTAAGTGACTGACTGGCATTAGGGGCAACTACTATTTTGTTGCCTCCCAAGGGATGACATTGTATGTCTGGATGGCATGATATGGAAGGGTAAAGATCCGGACATGGACCAACATAAATTGGTGATATTTTTCTCTTTTTTAAATCATCCTCTAGCCTAGCCTTATATCGAATATCCACCAAAGCCAGGCTAACAGGATTTTTGGGTATAAAAGGGCATTCCAAAAAAAATTCTTTATGCATCTTTCTCAATATACATTATTCCCACTGTTCCCGGTCCACAATGACTGGAAATTACTGTACCTGCCTCCACGGTCAGAATATCTTCTGAATTGTATTCTTGAATGGCCTTGCTTTTTAGGATTTCTGCAGAAGAAATATCAGCTGAGTGGGCTACGACTATATTTCCATCTATATTAGGTTTTCCTGCCAGGAAATTATTATAGAAGATGTTTAAAACTTTCTCTTTTTTTCCTCTATGCTTGTCTACTACTACAAGGCTTCCATCTTCTACTAGTATTTGAGGCCTTATCTTTAAGACGGTCCCTGCTATAGCTTCGATGGAAGAACATCTCCCCCCCATGTGAAGGTATTTTAGTGTATCTATAATAAAGCTAGTTCTGACTCTAGGCTTCATGTCCTCTATCTTATCAAAAATCTCTTTAGAGCCCATCCCTTGGGAAGCCCACTGGGCTGCTTTCATTGCCATCAAGCCGATTCCAGCACAAAGATTGCGTGAGTCTACTATCCTTACCCTACCTTCATCAAATTCCTGAGCAGCAAGATTTGCCGATTGTACAGTGGCAGATAGGTTAGATGAAATACCAAAAAATATAATATCATATCCATCATCTATCCAAGGTCTAAAAGCATTTCCCAAATCCTGGGTGGATGGGGCAGCGGTTTTGGGTAGCTCTTTATACTCTTCCACCAAATCATATAATTTAGCAGTGTTGATATCCACTTGGTCCCTATAGGAATCTCCCCCTATTAATACATACAGAGGAACAAAAGAAATATTGTACTGCTTTCGCAATTCAATAGGTATATCAGCAGTACTATCCGTAAAGATCTTTACAGGGTTCATAGGATTACCTCCTCATAAAAAAATAAAATAGCTATAAATTCAATACAAGACTATTCTACCTTGATTAGTTCCCTCATGCAATAGTAATAGCAATAAAAACAGAAACACCGGTGTGTACCGGTGCAATAATATCATATTATGAGCAAGCCATAAGCCGAGTTCTGTCGTGGATGATCATCTATCTAGGTCTACCGTTGCCGGTAAACTCAAGCGACCTTTACCCGGGACGTGACGGGCCGCCACTTCTTGTCCCCTATTCGGTCTTGCTCCAGATGGGGTTTACATAGCCAATCTAGTCGCCTAGATGCTGGTGAGCTCTTACCTCACCTTTCCACCCTTACTCGGTACTCAATTTGTATCAGAACTACTTAGGCCCTAAGACCAAGCTTAGTCTTAAAAGTGGCGTAAAAAGTCTAAATACTTGCTATTGAGTGCCAAGCGGTATCTTTCTGTTGCACTTTCCTTGGAGTTGCCTCCACTGGGTGTTATCCAGCATCCTGCCCTATGGAGCTCGGACTTTCCTCATCTAAGAATTTAGATGCGATCATCTAGCTTACTCATAACATGCAATTCTCTGAAGTATTATAATAGCATTTTCTAATCATATAGTCAAAATGTAATTATTGCCTGTAACTATATAGTAGTTCCCTTTTAATCAGCGGAGCTATTATCCCCCAAGTATAAGATTCTGCCACAATTCTCACATTCGACAGCATCTACATTGTCTCTAACATTTTGTATTACTAAAGATGCCAGAAACATATTACATCCTCCACAGCGATTCTGCTGAATCTCAGCCATCACCATACTGTGGTTTCCTTTTACTGCATTGTATTTTCTTAATAGGGATTTATCCAGTTTCTCTTTGATGGAATCCCTTTGGGATTTTATCTTAGAGTATTCTGTATCCAATTCCTCTACAACTAGATCATAGTCTTTTTTGTGCTTTTCATACTCCCTTTTACCCTTTCGTAGGTGATTGGTAACCAGTTTAAGCTCATTGTTAATATTATCCATATCCTTTATAAGGGCATTTAATTCTTCTCTGCTTTTGTCTAGTTTCTCCTGGGTCTCTAATATTTTCTTTTCAATCTGGTCCAGTTCTTTGAATGACTTAACTTCCTCACTGTACAGTTTAGCCTTTTCATTTGCTAAGTCCTTATTTATCCTTTGAAACTCATGATATATTCTGTTATATACATGGTTCTTCTTATCAACAATACTATTTATTTTTATTAGATCTTCTTGTTGATTTTTTAGATATTTTATTGCTTTATAAAGGTTTTTCCTTGCAGTACTATTCTTTTTTTTGCTTTTTAGGTCTTCCATTTTTAAGTCTAGTTTCTGATAATCCCATAGATAATCCAACTGATTCATAAAGCTTCCTCCTTTCCCACGCTTTTCTTCCGATAGAACGCAACACCAGCATTAGAGGCTCTATACTAGTCAAAAATCATTCTATAATAGGGACTTCTTTGTGTTTGGGACTCAAATATCTCTACCTTATATTGTAAACTATCCACAGCTTTTTGTAAACGACTAATTAGTTGGCTGATTATTGGCCTTTCGCTATAAAAATGACCTACTGTCATGACTCTTATACCTAATAAATCAGCCATTAGTGCATCATGATACTTGATTTCCCCTGTTATAAACAGATCTGCACCCACCTCTTTCACCTTTCTCATAAAGTCCGAACCGGAGCCCCCACATAAGGCCACGGTAGTAATTTCTTGATTTTCCTTACATTTATCTACCCCTACGAGATCCAGTCTCGGCGTATTTAGAGTTTTTGCGACAAAATCTGCAAATTCTGTAAGACTCATTGTAGGATCCAATTTGCCCCAGCGGCCAAATCCCGGCTTGGATTGACTAATTAAACTCTCCGGATTTAGTTGCTTAACCTGTTTTAATCCAAGGGTTTTTGCCAAGGAATCATCTACACCTCCCTCGGCTATATCCAAATTAGTATGGGCACAGTATACAGCTATGTTATTGGATATAAGTGGTAATATGAGCTTACCCTCCCCTTCATCGACTATTTTCTTCACTGGATTAAAGATTATAGGATGATGGGTTATAATCATATCAACCTCTCTTTTTACGGCCTCCTCTACCACAGAGGGGGTTATATCCAATGCAGCCATCAAACGCTTAACTTCATATTGCCTATCCCCTAATAATAACCCTACATTATCCCAGGGCTCAGCCCATTCTTCTGGTGCAATATGGTCCATCAATTCAGCTATTTTTCCAACCCTACAAACCACCTATAGGCCTCCTCGTATTTCTTATATTTTAATAAGAATTCTTTCATATATTCTTTCGCATTTTTTGTATTCTCTTTTTCCAATTCTTTAATTATATCTTTTGTCTTTTCTATTTTGCCATTAATAAACTCCTTGAAAAGAGGATCTTTGTTCTCAATAAGCTTAAATCCAATCTCATATTGGATATTATCAATAACCTCTTGAGATCCATGGCTGGCTACAATGATCTCATAGATATGCCTACCTTCTTTAACCAAAAGTTCATGATCAATAGCAAAATTCTCTTTAACCAGCCATTGTCTCAGAAGGTCTGAACCGCTCATTGGTTGAAGGATCAACCTGGATATAGATTTGAGGACCCTCCGTCCCTCCTCCAGTATTGATGTAATAAGCATCCCACCCATTCCGGCAACAATGATGGTATCAACCTCTTCTGGCTCAATAACTTGAAGTCCTGAACCAAGCCTGGTTTCAATTATATGGTCTAAATTCTCCTCTTTAACCAAATCCACTGCCTTCTGCAATGACCCTTTACTTATGTCGGTAGCTATAATCTTAGCTGCTAGCTTATTCTTTGCCAGGTAAACGGGAATTAATCCATGATCGGTGCCTATATCTGCGATTTTAGCGCCTATAGGTACCTGGCTTGCCAATGCTTTCAACCTAGGACCTAACAAATACCTTCACTCCTAATTTTATTCGAAAATGCCTGATATAAACATGTAAAAAAGCACCTTTTAAAATGGTGCCTTTCTTTAGTCCAGAAAATCTTTCAACTTCTTACTCCTGCTGGGATGCCTTAATTTTCTCAAGGCTTTTGCTTCAATTTGACGTATTCTCTCCCTTGTTACATTGAATTCCTTTCCAACTTCCTCAAGGGTCCTAGCGCGTCCATCATCTAAGCCAAACCTTAATCTCAATACCTTCTCTTCCCTAGGAGTCAGAGTATCCAAGACATCCATCAGCTGTTCCTTCAATAGGGTAAATGCTGCTGCATCAGCCGGTGCAAGAGCATCATCATCAGGTATAAAGTCTCCAAGATGGCTATCCTCTTCCTCTCCTATGGGAGTCTCCAATGATACAGGTTCTTGGGCTATTTTCAGAATTTCTCTTACCTTCTCTTCAGGTATATCCATCTCTTTTGCTATCTCCTCTGGTAAGGGCTCCCTACCATACTCTTGGAGCAGCTGCCTTGACACCCTAATCAATTTGTTAATGGTTTCTACCATATGAACAGGTATGCGGATGGTCCTGGCCTGATCTGCAATGGCCCTTGTAATTGCCTGTCGAATCCACCAGGTTGCATAAGTGCTGAACTTGTACCCTTTTCTGTAGTCAAACTTTTCTACAGCTTTCATAAGGCCTAGATTTCCTTCTTGAATTAGATCCAAAAAGAGCATTCCCCTGCCCACATATCGCTTTGCAATGCTAACCACTAGTCGTAAATTGGCTTCCGCCAGTTTACGCTTGGCTAATTCATCACCAGCCTCCATCCTCTTTGCCAGATCCACTTCTTCCTCAGCAGTAAGCAAAGATACGGTTCCGATTTCTTTTAGGTACATCCTTACAGGATCATCAACATTTACGCCTTCTAGAACACCTTCTTTTGATTTATCATCTTCTTCGTCCTTAGCATCGCTATCCTCAACAGGATCATCCTCTTCATCCACTACATCTATTCCAAGAGTTTCCAAAGTATCATAGATTTTTTCTATCTGATCAGGCTCTAAATCTATCTCTTCAAGCATGTCCATAATTTCAGTATATGTCAGAACACCTTTGGACTTGCCCTTTTCTATCAGTTCCTTTACACGCTTGCGTGCTTTTTCTCCATTCTTCACATAACCTCCTCCTTCCCAATATCACCCAGTTTATTCCTCCGATTTATATCCTGCAATTCTTCTATTAATTCCCAATACTTAGTTGACCCGCTATTGCCTTCACGATCCATTTTTGAAATTTGCTCCTTCAGGTAGTTGGATCTCTTCTCCAATCTATATCGTCGAAGTTCTTCTACACAATCCTTAATAAATCTATCTACATTATCATACTCCATTTCTAATCTAAATATTTCAATAACTTTGTCCCTCTCATGGTCATCCTTTATATAATTGAGTATTTGAGCAGGTTTGGGCTCAATATCTCTATCTAGCAATTCCTTTACAATCCCGGCTACTTTCCCATGAACAGGATCCTCAAAATCCCC
>JGI24707J26582_10002221_pt1 | contig 14807 bp, 15 predicted proteins | sample BioPla1DNA1_FD_26582 | JGI IMG/M metagenome (IMG submission 26582) | reverse complement strand
TTCCTTCGGCCTATGACAAAATGGCTTTTTCCCGACATACCCGTCGATCATGAAGCCATAGGAGCGGTAATCTTGAGTATTAGCGCCAATATCCTTGGTATCGGCAATGCTGCTACTCCCTTAGGTATAAGGGCCATGGAAAGACTGAACGAACTAAACGAAAGACCTGGGACAGCCAGCGACGCCATGTGCACCTTCGCTGCACTCACCACTTCTTCGCTCACTATTGTACCCGTCACAGTCATCGGCCTTAGATCAGCAGCGGGATCTCAAGATCCCACCAGCATCATCGGCACCACTTTGATTGCCACCATCGCATCGACTCTGGCAGCCATCATCACCGACTGGGCCTGGCGAAGGATCCGCAAATGAAATTTTGCATTTGGCCTTTCCCTGCTCCTGCAAAGACAAATCCCTCAGGAGGTATACACATGCTCATCAAGGCAGTAGAAACAATAAGTCGCTGGGCCATCCCCGTCATCGTATTAGCCATTCCCTTGTGGGGACTGTTAAGGGGCGTGAAAGTCTATGAGGCTTTTGTAGAGGGAGCAAGAGAAGGACTCTTGACGACTGTGCGAATCGCCCCATACCTCATCGCCATGTTTGTGGCCATTAGAGTATTTCGAGTCGCAGGGGGGATGAATCTCCTGTTGCAGGCGATAACCCCATTCACCAGGCTTCTGCAAATTCCCCCAGAAGTAGTCCCCATGTTCCTTGTTCGTCCCCTATCTGGGTCTGGATCTTTGAGTATGCTCGGGGAAATACTCAAGGTTCACGGCCCCGACTCGCTAGTAGGGGTTATGGCATCTACCATCCAAGGTAGTACAGAGACGACGCTCTATGTGATCACCATCTATTTTGGAGCCGTCAATGCCACTAGAATCCGCCACTCGCTGGCCATCGGCCTTTGGGCAGATTTTATCGGATTTATCGTTGCCGTCTATGCGTGCCTTTGGTTCTATAGCGGTTGAGCTACGTTGAGGTTCAAACACTCTAGGAAGCCTGGTCGGAGGCGATGAGCGGTTCTTGGCCCAAAAAGCCCAGAGCATCGGCCAATCCCCAGTTGCCCGTGGCTACTTGGGCCACTAATTGGGCCATGGGCCCTTCTATCATCTGGCAATATTGGTAGAGGGTTACGGGGATGCCCAGCTCTTGGATGATCGCAAAACCGGATACGAATGCGGAAAGCTCAATCTCCGGTGGTACCCGGAACCACGGTACCCCGTCAATTGCATCAAAGTAATGCGGCTTAGCATCAAAATCCACCACATGGCCTAGTTCATGGGCTAACATAACGACTAGATAAGATAGGGAGCCATCTTGAAGATCAGGCAACCAAACACATAGTGTCCGATAATCCGGATGATATAACCATTGCTCCTCAACCCGGCTGCCTAGAAAGAACACACCCAAAGATTTGGCCTTTCTTAATAGGCGCTGTACATATACGTTGTCGGGAAACAGAGCCCGCACTTCCTTATCTTTAGCTTTGGCTTCACTCAAGTGTTCACCTATCTGTGCCCTGTGTCCCTGTTCTTGTTGCATTGCTCTGCCTCCAGTAGCTTGTAGGTTATTCAACAGGAATTCAGCACACTCGACCAATTTCCTTTAGGTAGTTTTCGGCAGTACAATGTTTGCATAATCTGCCTTTTTCTGACCCATACTCTAAATGAGTCTGGAAAAGGGGGCGCTTANAATGTCGTATAAAGCAAATACTTACATGACTGATACTATGAAGGCAGAAAAAACCAAGGTGCTGCAAGATGCCATCGAAGCCATCTTACAGCACCCAACTCTGGATAGTAAAGCCAAGCATCGGGGCATCTATCCCCTCAAACGGGCCTTGGACAGATTGGCCAAGGAATCGTAGAAATCAGTGGCTTCCTAAAAACCCAGCTGCTCTCGCAAGTAGGCCCGGGCCTTAAGTGCATACTCCAGCGGTGGAGCCAAAGCGGGATCTTGTTCTGCTTCAACTATGATCCAACCTTTGTAATTGGTGGTACTTAAGGCCTTGATGATGGGGGCAAAATCGATCATTCCGTCGCCTGGGACGGTAAAGACTCCGAGCTTAACCAACTGAAGGAAACTGAGCTCCTCATCGGAGGATTTCTGTACAATGGTCTGACGCAGGTCTTTGAAATGGACATGCTTAATCCGAGGGCCGAAGGCCTCCACCATCTCTACCGGATCTCCCCCGGCAAAGACAATATGGCCAGTATCTAGAAGTAGATATACCAACTCGGGGTCGGTAAGCTCCATCAGCTTCTCTACTTCCTCAAAGGTCTGCACTCCGGTGCCCATATGATGGTGGTACACTATCTTCATGTCCCGATCTGCCGCCAGGCGGCCTAGTTCCTCTAGGCCCGCCGCTAGGTTTTGCCACTCCTTTTCGGTGAAGACAGGCTTATTCTTATGCAGCGGCGTATTCATCTGACCTTGGATGGAGTGCCCCTGTTCTGATACAACAATTACTTTCGCCCCCATGGCATGGAGAAAATCCCGATGCTTGATGAAGGCATCATATGTCACTTGTGGATCTTTAGTGGTAAGGAAACTGCTAAACCAGGCACTGGCAATAGATAGTCCTCTAGGCTTGAGGGCTTTGGCCAGCGCTTTGGGATCTTTCGGATACTTGTTGCCGACTTCACTGCCTTCAAAACCAGCCTGGGCCATCTCATCAATACACTGTTCAAAAGATATTTCCCCGCCAAGCTCCGGCATATCATCATTTGTCCATGCGATGGGAGCTATCCCCAACCGGACATCGCCTTTTCTTAACACCCCACACACCCCCACAGATCTGAAAGATAGTCAACTAAACTAAACTACCACTTCCGGGCCCCTTCCATTGCCTTCTCGTGCGGGATCCGGGCTGCCAACACCTCAGGATTCTCGGAGACCTCCGCAGCACCAACCCGCCAATAGGATTCATAGCCCCCTGAATGAGTGCCCGGAATCACCTTGATATCCACTAGAGTCGGCCCTGCCTCCTTTCTCGCTTCCTCCAAAGCTCCCTTAAGATCGGCAAGCTTGGTGACCGTATAACCCTTGGCACCCAGGCTCCGAGCAATACCAGCAAAATCTACTCTGATATACTCGCCGTCAAGTTTACCGCTTTCTGAACGATACCGCAGTTCATTACCGAATCCGGTGGCACTCCCGTGTTCCTTTTGCAGGGACTGAATGCACTGAAAGCCGCCATTATCCAGCATAATCACGGTGATTTTCAGGTCCTCCTGCACCGCGGTGAGCAGCTCTGAATGAAGCATCAAGAAGCTGCCATCGCTAACTAAGGCATAGGCATCCATATCCGGTTCCGCCATCTTAGCTCCCAAAGCACCAGCAATTTCATAGCCCATGCAAGAAAAGCCGTATTCCATATGGTAGGTCTTCTCGCCCTTTGTCCTCCAAAGGCGCTGCAAGTCCCCTGGCAGGCTGCCGGAAGCTCCAACGATGATATCTCTATCTGTCAAGACATCATTAAGCACCCCCAGGGCCACTGTCTGTGGGATTCCCTCCTCTGCCGGCAGGGAGCATAAGCGATCGACTTCTCTATTCCATTCCTTTTTGAGGGTGGCAAGATAACCAGAATCATAACTCGTCCTATATCCTACTTCCTTCAGAGCATCGGTAAGGGCCGTTAAGGCGGCTTTCGCATCTCCCGGAAGGAAGGTGGAAGACATCTTCAGTCCATCAAGGGGACTGACGTTGATGCTCAGAATATCTACATCGGGGTTTTGGAAGGCAGTCTTCGAAGCAGTGGAGAAGTCCGTTAGTCTAGTTCCGATGGCAATAATGAGGTCAGCTTCTTTAGCTAACCGATTTGCCGCTAAGGTACCGGTAGTACCTACCCCCCCCATGTTCAGGGAATGATCCCAGGTGACAATGCTCTTACCTGCCTGGGTCACTGAGATGGGGATGTTAAAGATCTCGGCAAACTGTTTCAGTTCTTCGCCAGCTAAAGAATAGTGGACTCCTCCGCCGGCGATAATCAGAGGCCGCTTCTTAGTCTCAACTAGCTTTACCGCTCTCTCGAGGCTCCCTACCGTTACCGGTCGCCGGTCTATGTGGAAAACCCGCTTAGCGAAAAACTCCACCGGGTAATCATAGGCTTCACCTTGGACATCCTGGGGAAGTGCCAAGGTCACCGCACCGGTATCTACAGGATCAGTGAGCACCCGCATGGCATTGAGGGCGGCACTCATGAGCTGCTCCGGCCGTTGTATTCTATCCCAGTACTTACTGACGGCCTTAAAGGAGTCATTTACCGTCAGGCCATAGTTATAGGGCATTTCTAGCTGTTGCAAGACAGGATCGGGCTGCCGATCAGCGAAGGTATCGCCTGGCAGAAGCAAAACCGGCAATCGATTAACAGTGGCAGTAGCGGCCCCGGTCACCATATTCAGGGCCCCAGGCCCAATGGAGCTGGTACATGCCATGATTCCTAAGCGGTTCTTCTGCTTGGCAAACGCAGTAGCAGCATGAACAGCCCCTTGCTCGTTGTGGGCTTGGTAATACTTCAGGGAGAGTTCGCCCATGTTTTCTAGGGCCTCACCGATCCCCAGTAGATTACCATGGCCAAATATGCCATAGACACCATGGACAAACTTATACTCTACACCGTCAAGCTCAACATACTGGGCATCCAAGAATCTAAGTAACGCCTGGGCCATAGTTAACCTTATGGTCCTACTCATCATCTTGCCTCCTATCAGGGAAGATCAATGCATCTTTCTCCATTACCCATGTATGCTCTGGTACAAAGGTCGGTACACCGTAGGGATTGCCATCGATATGTCGGATCACCCAGATGTAGTACATGGCATAACCCGGTGCTGTCACTTGGGGATGAACTCTATCATCGAGGATTTTCACCGAGTCATGGTCAGTGACAATATAGGATTCATCCCCGACAATGCTGATTCCGAAGCCGTTTTTGGGCAGAAAGCGATAATGATAGATCTCTGGCTGTGGGTGATGGTGAGGTGAATAACTAGACCACTTGCCAGGAAAGTTGACGACTTCGCCCACAACCAGATTAGAGTAGGGGGCATTGGTCTTATCGAAGACTGTCCGCACAATCCTGGTGGAGGTCTCCTGCATTGTGCCCTTGCCCCGTTCCTCACTTCTNGTCTCCTGGGCNCTGTAGAACTTAGGCTCAAAATCAACGTCGCCACTTGTCCGAGTAATATTCAGTTCCACATCGGTATGGGCTGTCACTTCAAGATGTGTATTGGGCGGCAGGTGCAAGCAAGCAGCATTCTCATGAAATAGTGAATTGCGCTCCGCCTGGCTCTCCTTTCCATCATAGGCGAAAGTCACTTTACCCGTCATCAACAAAAGCGCGCTCTCCTTGGGACTCTGTTCTTCGTAGGTCTCGCCAGCCTTTAGGCGTAAGAAACCAAAATCCATCATGGTATTGGCCTGGGCTTCGTCTTCAGTGGTCACAGTTGTATAGCCCCACCGAAAAGGGCCATTAGCCTTAAGATGATACAAATCAACTGCCCCTCCTATTTCTTTGCTAAGACTCTCTTTACACTGTCAATAATTGCCCTTGCGGTAAGTCCGAATCTCTCTTGAAGATACCCAAATCACCCACTTCACAAAAAGATCCCGCACCCCCACCCGTTCCATGGCTACTGGGTAGTTTTCCATCGAGCTGCTCTAACCTTCCTGGCATTCACCATCACCGAAAATCACATAGACACGATTATCCCTGCCATTTAGCCTATGGCCTAGCGCTACTTTTGACCCAGTGGACATGCCTTGGCCTAGTGAACCGGTTATCATATCTACTCCGGCTATCACCACCTAGGCTATGATCTTGGGCAGTACCGAAGCTCCATATGGGAACACTGCATAATCGGCACCTTTTCCAGCCAGAGCAAAACCTGCCTCGATAGCCGCATCTAAATCTCGATAGACCTCCATGCCCACCAGCTGCTCTTCTGCCAGCTTATTCGACGTAACGAGGATGATCTTGGTTTGGACAGCAACTTTACTAATGGCCGCAGCCTTATGTCCCCCTAGTACGAATTCCTTGCGGATATCCTCCAAAAGGTCTTTGGGCTCCTTACCCGAGGTCATCCATCTTTGAAAGGTGTCATTGCCGTACCCTTCTTTGCATTCCGCCACCAAAATGATGACTCCACCCTTGCGAACAACGCCGGCGCAATTGTCCAGTGCCTTTTGGGCCTGATACAGATTGATGTCCTTCGGATCTCCACCGGCACTGACAATAGCGATATCCAATGGATGGGGTATGGATACTATGCCTGCCCTACTTAGCCGATCACACAAAATCCGATGGGCCGCCTCAACACCCCCGCTACAGGCATCAATCACCCTATGTCCCTCATCTACCACGACGTTGAGGATATAATCTATCCCAACCATGGCAGCCGCCTCTTCTAGATCTTCTCGCACTGGATTGCCCGCCAAGCTAGCAGCAACCGCGCTGCTCTCAATCATATGACCATGGTTTGCCCTTACGGTGATGGGTGCTGCAACCCCCGGTACAATGGCTTTCGCTCCACCGGAGTAACCAGCAAAATAGTGGAACTCAACATTGCTAACACAAATGCGAAAATCAGCCTCCACCACCGGGCGAAAGATCCGTACCGGAGTACCACGTCGAGTCTTACCTACCTCCAGCACATCGCTGATATCATGATTGATGACCTGGACCCGGCTAAACACTTCGTCACCGACAGATTCTCTAAGCTCTTTTTCAGTCATCGGCCTATGTAGCCCTAAGGCTATGACGATGGTGATATCTGTATAGTCAATGCCCGCTGCCGTAAGCCTTTCCAATAGCGGTGGTAAGAGAGTCTTATTAGGGCAAGGCCTGGTGTTATCACTTGTCACAATCACTATCTGCATTCCCGGTCTTACCAGTTGCCCCAAAGGAGCAGACTGGATTGGCTGATCCAAAGCCCGGGCTATAATGTCTGCTTCCTCACCATGGACCTCTTGCCGATGGGGAAGAAAAGTGCCCATCCAACCCTCCTCTGGCAAATCCAAGGAGTAGGATCCGCGTCCGTAAGGCAAAGTAACTTGCACAGGTTTCTACACCCTCCTATATGCCCGCTGCAGGGCCTTGATTAGGGGCAACTCCGTACCCGACAGAAAGCGAACTAAGGCACCACCGGCGGTACAAATGTAATCAAAGCGGTTTTTGGCATCGGGAACCAAAGAGGCTGCAGCATTGACGCTATCACCACCACCCACTACACTAAAACCCGGTGAATTGGCGATGGCATTCCACACTGCCTGTGTTCCTTTAGTAAACAAAGGGTTCTCGTAGGCCCCCATAGGCCCGTTGACAAAGATAGTACCTGCTTTGTCGATTGCCGATTCATACTGCCTAATTGTCTTGGAGCCTATGTCTAGAAACAGCACATCATCTATAGGCAGTTCCGAAGTCGTGCACTCTACCCGCAGCCCCCTTCGCTCGTAGGCAAAATCCACAGGGTTAATGAAACGATCCTCATACTTCCCCAGAAAATCCCGGGCAGGCTGAAGGAAAGCATCCAGAGAGCGCTCCCGCAGAAACTCCCCCTGCTTGCTGCCGAAACATACGCCTCGAGCCATTTGCATGACAATACCGGTAACACCACCAGTAAGAATTTGATCGGCACTGCCGTTCTCCAAAACCTGCCGCATCATTCCAAAAGCATCGGAGATCTTAAGCCCACCCAATACAAACACCGCCGGGCGCTTAGGGTTCTCCATAATATCATGCAAAGCCTTTACCTCTTGGATCAGCTGTCTGCCACCGGCTGTAGGCAGAACCTCAGCGAAGCCAACCATGGAAGGGGCGTTTCGGTGAGCAGCCGCGAATGCATCATTAACGTAATAGTCAGCTAGCGGTGCCAGCTGCCGAATCAGATAGCAGCTTTGCATATCCTGTGGCTGGAGCTTAACGTCTCTTTCAAAGGTCGAGACTTCCTCAGTCAGATACCGCAGATTGCCAAGGATGACCGCTTCTCCCGGCTTTAAAGCCCTGACCGCTGCCTGAGCGGCGGGACCCGCTACGTCGTCGATGTAGGCGATCTTCCTTGTGAGCTTGGCCGAGAGCTTGTCGGCATGCTCTGCCAAGGGAACCAAGTCATGGTAGTCCAGGGTGTCTCCCTGATGGGCCAAAATCGCTACTTTGGCCCCCTTGTTCAGCAGTCCCTGTAGAGTAGGGACGCTCTTATCGATGCGGTTCTCATTTACTATTTTCTTGGTCTCTGGGTCAAGGGGTGAATTGATATCCACCCTTAAGATTACTGTTTTGCCTTGGTAATCGAAATCATCGATGGTATTAATCAAGAGCTCCGCCACCAATGCTACCTCCCCAGCTTCAGATACTTGTTGGTCAGGCCTACTGCCTCCACACCATCAGTTTGTATCTCCATGCTGGCCCGGATAGCATCGATGCTTTCAGGGATTACTACTGCCTCTTGGGGAATGTTGATGGCAAAGATCACTTGATCTTCGAATACGGTAATGGTCTCATCCCAGACTGCTATGTCGTACATGTCGCCACGGGGATTGCCTAGGTCTCTAGCATAGCGAAACAGAGATGCATTACCTAAGAACCCATCAGCTAACCGCACAACCCTAATGCGAGGATGCTGATCAAAGGCCTCCAAGATCTCTTCTTTGGTCGTAGCCCGTCTTGGCTTGGCCACCACAGAGATAATGTGACCATGGGTCACAGGGGTATGAACCAATACGCCGGTTGCTTTAATATGGGGCATGATCAGCATGAGATCCACCGCTTGGTGATTGGGGACGGGGGCCACTTGCAGAGCGTTTGTCAAACCCCGATGGTAATCACCAGGATCCGCTACCCGCCGGATAATGGTTATGATCACGTTCTCGATTCCCATTACCCGATCGAGACAGTCTACGGCCCGGATCAGCCCTGTTGTATTACAGGATGTGAGCTTGAGAAACTGCTTACCTACTCCCTTTTCGTAGTTAGCATAGCCGTGGAAAAACACATCGGCTACGCTGGTTTTCTCCCCACCTTGGAACACGGCTTTCTTGCCATACCTCGCATAGATCTCCTTGTTTTTTGCCCCAACACCTGCGCTAGTAGCATCCAGCACAATATCGACTTTCTTTACCAGATCCTCCAAAGACCCAGAGACGGGNATACCGTATTCCTCTATCTTGGCTCGATTCTCCGGAGCCGCCAAATAGAAATCATAGATCATCCCCTTCTCCTTCAGCGCCATAACCGCTAAAGTAGGCCCTACATCCGCAACACCTACGAGTTCCATATCCTTCTGCAGCGCAACTCCATCGGCTAACCTCTGACCAATCACGCCATAACCGATTACACCTACNTTAACCATGTTCTCCCTCCTCTGAAAGCCTAGATAGCATCTTCGAACAAATCATGAATTGTTTTACTGATTTCAGCCCATGCTGCTTCAAAGGGTAGGATTGAGGATATCTGCCTTGGAGACCTTAGCCAAACCCACAGGATCTACTACCCGCGCGGTATAGTTGATGGCACAGACCAGTTCCGGAGCTAAGATCTTGCACTGACGCACCAGAGGATGGTCGAAGGAAATCACCAGTGTCTCGCCGACGATATCATATTCCTTTAAGATAGCCACCACTTTTTCCGCCAGCTCAGGTTGGAAATAGGGTTACGGGCCGGACTTCAGCTCCACATTAAGTCTAATCTTGCCCTTAGCCCATTCTACAACCTCTTCAAATGTAGGGATTTTCTCTCCAGCGAATTCTGGGCCAAACCAAGAGCCAGCATCGAGGGTCCGCACTTCCTTAAGGGTCTTCTCCCCTATTGGGCCACTGCCATTAGTGGTCCGATCAAGTGTGTAATCATGGAGAACGACAACATGACCATCCTTAGTTAGCTGTGCATCGAGTTCCAGCAAATCGGCCCCTCGCTCCCAGCCGTTCAAAGGTGAGGATGTATCACTACCGGATAAAAGTAACGGTATTCTCTCTCCTAGGAGCTCGCTCTCCTAAGGTTTCATCGCTGTATCCTAAGGTTAGAGCATATAAGGGTCTATATCCTTTAGGAATACCCAACTCCCTTAGGAGAAAAGCCCCCTCCGGTTTCTCCATGGCGATCTTGAAAGAAGCGATATAGCAGCTGCCTAGCCCTAAGGAACAAGCAGCAATAGCCATGTTTTCAACAGCATTGGCACAGTCTGCCGCAGCAAAGGATGCTTCACTGTCACCGGATACAATTACGGCTGCCGGTGCACCCCTGAAGCTGTCAAATCCAGGCTCTGCAGCTCTACTGCGCGCCCTTTCGTCTGTCGATTGGAGCAATACCTTCCGATTCTCTTCCGATATTCTATCGAGTACCTTCCGGTTGGTGATTACAGTAAAATGCCAGGGCTGCCGGTTCATGGCAGAAGGAGCGTATTGGCCGCATTCGACTATGGTGCTAATTTTCTCTTCTTCCACCGGAATTGACCTGTATTTGCGAATAGACCTTCTAGCCAGGATGTGCTTGATTGTCTCGTTCATATCAGGACACCTCCATGTTGGTTTAAAGACAATCTTGGTTATTTTTCCCCCTAATCGCATCACGCAGATCTAAGAGTTCCTTCATTATGTGATAGAGATTGGCGGAATAGTTCTGTGTTCCAAATATGTCATGGAGCTCTTTATATATAGCAAAAAGCTGCCCATAGGTCTCGACATTTGCTGGAATGGGCGTAAAGAGCTTGTCTTTTAGACCGCCCATGGCTGCTTGCGCCTCCTCTACAGATGCGTAACCACCGTTTTCGGTACCTGCCGCCACCGCAGCAAACATTGCCGCCCCCAAGGCCGGTGTCTGGGCTGAGCGAGAGATCCTCATAGTCCGGTTGGTGACATCGGCATATATCTGCATCAGCATATCGTTCTTCTCGGCAATGCCACCGCAATTCACTATCTCGTCGATATGAACTCCATATTCCTCTAACCGGTCAATGATGACCTTAGCCCCATAGGCTGTGCCCTCGATGAGGGCCCGGTAAATTTCCTCCGGCTTAGTCTGGAGTGTCTGGCCGAGCATCAACCCGCTGAGTCGCACATCCACGAGGATTGTGCGATTGCCATTGTTCCAATCTAGTGCCATAAGACCGCTTTCTCCGGGTTTGAGTCTCTCTGCCTTCTCTGTGAGTAGTTGATGAATATCTATGCCTCTTTGCTTTGCCTCTTCCTCGTAATTACCCGGAACGCAATGCCTTACGAACCAGTTGAATATATCTCCCACGGCTGACTGCCCCGCTTCCAACCCAAAGTGGTTTGGCAATACGGAGCCATCGACAATACCACAGACTCCCGGCACATCCGGCAGACCAGTTTCTTTGCTAGCCACAGCAATATCGCAAGTGGAAGTCCCAATTATCTTGACCAAAGTACCTTCCTTAACTCCAGCTCCCACAGCCCCCATATGGGCATCAAAGGCTCCTACACTCACCGCTATGTTTGGTCTTAGTCCCAATCGCTTAGCCCATTCTTCTGTAAGCAGCCCTGCTCTCTCCCCCGCGGCATAGGCTGTATCTGGCAAAGACTCCCTTACCCGCGCCAGGTTTGGGTCTAGCGCAGCCAAGAAGTCCTTGTCGGGATAGCCGGACCATCCATCATTGAACATAGCTTTATGGCCGGCAGCACACACGCTTCGCTTGAGCCTATCCGGGGCGAGAGTTCCTGTGAGAAAACCCGGAATAATATCGGCCAGTTCTACCCAAGTGTAGGCGGCTTCGAACACCTCCGGGTCTACTTTGAGGCAGTGCCAGATCTTTGACCAGAACCATTCCGACGAATAGGCTCCACCGCATTTAGCTAGAAACTCAGGCCTTATCTTGGCGGCCTTGGCGGTGATAGCTTGAGCTTCCTCATAAGATGTATGGTCTTTCCAGAGCCACGCCATGGCATTGGGGTTCTCAGCAAACCGTGGATCGAGTCCCAACGGCATCCCCTCATCATCTACAGGCATCGGAGTACTACCGGTGGTATCTACCCCAATCCCGATAATCTGGTCTGCATCAAAGCCTGGGGTATTGGCCCTAGCCGCCTCTATGGCACCCCGTCCCGATATCTCCAAGCCATCGAGATAATCTTGGGGGTCCTGACGAGCTAGGTTCGGATCCACCGGATCGACTATCACTCCGTCAACACCGGCTCTGTAGCCATAGACGCTGGTTCCCACCTCCTCACCGGTAGCAATATCCACAACTAGCGCTCGTACCGAATTGGTCCCATAGTCAAATCCCAGGGCAAAACGCCGCTTGTTCACAGCTAATCTCCCCCTCATAAAACGCATTCTTCGTGCAAGAGCCGAACGCTTCGCTTTTCCAAATATTGTATTCGCAAGAAAACATTCAAAACCTGCATTAACCATGGAAGACCCCTAGTAGATCACGATATCGGGGTTAGCTTCCATGATCGCCTCTGCCACACCCCAAAGCCTCGGCAAAAAGCATAATACTTGCTCGCCTCTCTCTACTAAATCATCAAAGGAGGTAATGCCTAGATCCCTGACCATAGCCGTAAAAAACGGCAGCCTGTTAACGTGTAGCTCCCGGGCATCAGCTGCTAGGATCTTGTGGCAGCGGGCGAATGTTGCCATCATCCAAAAGACAGCCTCCCGGTGATTTCCCTCTTTGATCAGTTCCTGGGCAGCATCAATGGCAATAGGACGGGCAATAGGAGTAATATCGGAGCTAAAGGGAAACTCTGTCCTGGCCACCTGAGCAGCGGCATCAAAGGTATGGGCCAACTCACCCAGGTGCTCAAGGGCCCGCTGACTAGTCATATCGGCACACCCCAATAACTGCAAAAGCTCAGGGTATAGGTAGCTATGATCATATTTCTTGAGCACCTCTCGGACCGCTAAGTAGCGCAACCGCACCGTGGGATTACGTAGCGCTGCCACCAAGAGAACATGGGTCGTGATACCGGTGGGAAACAACCATCCGTTTACCTGATCATGCCAGGGTGCCGCGGCATCAAGGGACTGTATCCCGCGCATGGCTTTCTGCCGTGCATTCTCACACCTTCGGCGTACCCACTCATAGTGGGTGAAACAGCTAGATACCTCACTTTGCAGCTCATGCAAATAGCCGGTGGGATCAAAGATTATCGTATTCAAACGAAAAGCATTCGCCAAATGATAGTTGGTAAACACCGCTTCCTTTGAGGTTAGCTCATGCCAGGATAGATAGGTAACCTCTAAGAGTACATCCCGGAAGAGAAATTTCCCAAGCTTGGGGGGAGGGTCAGTTGCTCCGGTAACTACCATGATATCCACATCAGAACCCGTGGGCAACTCTGCCTCATCGGGCATCTCCACGGTCGAGCCACTAAAGTACGCTCCCCGGAACCAATCTTCATTACGGACATTCTCAGTGACCCAATCCCTGGCTACCCTGCGAGCCACTCCAACTCTCATGCCATCTCCTCCTCCAGAAAGGTACTTCTTCGACCCATGGCGAATCCTTAAATCGACAGAATGTGGATTACTCCGAGCAATACGGCAAAGGCAGGGAGCGATATTGGCGGTCATCTACACCATTGCTAACCAAAAAGGTGGAGTTGGCAAGACTACAACAACCATGAATCTTGGCGCGGCCCTCATCGAACTAGGCTGCAAGGTACTCTTGGTCGATCTAGATCCCCAAGGAGGCCTGACTCTATGCTGTGGCCATGAACCCGATGCCCTAGATAGTACCATCTACAATGCCTTGCGCCGATCTCATAGTGGAGAGCGATATATTATTAAGACATCTTTTGGAGCTGATCTTTTGCCAGCCAATGTCGACCTTGCCCTGGCGGAGATGGAGTTGGTCGGCAGTGTGGCCAGGGAACGCCGCCTAGGAGCAGTCCTTATGCCTATAAGGGATCGCTATGATATNATTCTCATCGATTCCCAGCCTTCACTCGGTTTGCTCACCATTAACTCCCTCGCCCTTTCTGACTACCTACTCATCCCCATCGCCTGCGAATATCTAGCCCAAAAGGCTGTCCGAGGTTTACTAAAGCTGGTCAAGAAGGTGCAAGTCCACTACAACAGTCAGCTAAAGATAGCAGGTCTCTTACCTACCATGTTCGACCGCAGAACTAACCATACAGCCCAAGTCCTAAAGGAAATGCATGAAGCCTTCGAGCCTGAGATCCGCGTATACGAGTACATAGTCTACAGGAGCATCCGCTTCGCTGAATCCGCAGCTGCAGCAGAGCCTATTATCCACTATGCCCGCAACATCCCAGGAGCTGACGCCTACCGCGAACTAGCTAAAGAAATCTTTCTCAGTCTGCCCTCGGCCAAAACTAGCCAGATGCCTTAGTAATACGGAATCGTCTACCACCGAAGCCCGCAAATACCTGGCTATGTACACCGCCCGCACTCCAGCATTAAGTGGCATCGGCAATAGCGCCTATATTCATATTTCTCCCTATGGGATAGCCATCCCTGCGCCAGAGCCCAGCAGCTTTCCATGTTAATAGCAGCAATTGGCAAATAGTATGCGAATCAGGTTGATACCAGCCTCTGGGAAGAGACCAAGCTGACCATTGGTATCTTTGAAGNGAGNTGATTGGGATCGAGTTCTTGCCGTTAATCTGACAGGACCATACTTATGTGCTCAATATGCTGCTCCCAACATGCGGAGCCGAGGGGGTGGTAGCATTATCAACATAGCCTCCACCCGGGCTCCCATGTCTGAGCCTCACACTGAGCCATATTCCGCCAGTAAAGGTGGCTTACTATCGCTAACGCACTCCCTAGCCGTTAGTCTCGGACGAGACAATATCCGTGTCAACGCCATCTGTTCCGGATGGAT
>JGI24707J26582_10002220_pt1 | contig 14815 bp, 10 predicted proteins | sample BioPla1DNA1_FD_26582 | JGI IMG/M metagenome (IMG submission 26582) | reverse complement strand
CTTTTTCACCCTCTAAAGGCCATATTGCAACATTTAAACCTGCCTCTAAACATCTTTCAGCAAGATATGTAGCCATAGTAGTTTTACCACCCTTAGCAGGCCCCATAAACTCTATGATGTTACCTCTACGCAACATTCCATGTACTTCGTCAATCTCTGGAATACCCATGTCAATGATAGCGTCCTCGTCACCTGCTACATCCTTTACAGCTTCCTCTGCAAGCCAAGCGTCATCTATCAAGATATTTTTAATCGAGTGCTCCTCATCAAGAGCCCTTATAATTGCTATCTTGCTATTATAATACTTTTGACAATCCTCTACACCTTGATAATGTCTAGTCCTACCACGTGTTAACTTATCATCAAAGCCCTCAGCTGACATTATTCGCGTCATATTCTGAGCCACCTCTAGCATCATCTTATCTTTATAGTAATCATTATATATCTCTATAGATGAATTAAATTCATCTTCTGTAACGTATCTATTAGATAGCTCATCGAACTTATCAAAGAGGTCTTTCTTAAATGCTTCTATCTTTTCCTCATCAGATAGAGAACCTCCACTAGCCGTTGATCCAATGTCACTTAGGTCAATATACTTGCTATTTAAAATATTTGTAGCATTCTGATCAACTAAGGATTCTAACTGGTTCTTAGTGAATATCTTTACTTTTAATACACTCAATACTGAGTAGAAGAAGGCATACTCCCCTTCAAAAATGTTATCCCCGTATGTTGACAGGAATTTATTCATACTATATTGTAATACGCTTTTCTTTAGTTGTATCTTACTTGTATCACTTCTGTCTATTCCGCCTACTAAGACGGCACCAAAAATGTTGTCTAAGCTCTCTTGGATGCCTGGATTAATATACATAAGTCCTCACACCCCTTCTAGTGTTTTCTCCAGAGTACATCGTCTCTAATACTTACACAGTACCCTTTACTATATCTCTCTGTATCTATAGCACTCATATCAGGTACATTTTCAACGGGCTGTAAACCAAATATAGCATCATCAGAACCAATCCTAGCTATCTTGAATGCACTTCTTGCACTATACATATTTAGTATTTTAAGATTAGCATAGGCTGCCTTTCTCTTATAGGTTATAACGAAGAACTCGTCACACTCTGTAACAAAGATATTATCCTTAGTACCTGCCTCAAATAAACCTTTATATCTTCTTCTAGGTCCTGATACTGCCCCAAGGTATACCTTTCTACCTCTACCGTTACCGTATACTACATTAAAGTACTTATTATAATCTCCACTGTTGGTTACATAACAGATATCTGAATCCTCTTTCTTATCTGCAAGATCCCATACATATTCTCTGAATGCACTCTTAGTACTTTCAATACTATGTACAGGAATTTTGTAACAGAATCCACCATAAGTTACTACAAGTATATTCTCTGTATTTCTGCACTTAATCTCTTTTACTACTTTGTCTCCCTCACTTAACCAGGTGTCTGCCTTGAGTGTATCCATAGGATTTAATACTCTCTTAAGGAATCCCTTTTCTGTCATCAGTACCCATACATCCATATCAGGAATAGTCTCTACTGCCTTTTCGTTCTCTATCTCTACTATTGGCTCCATAACCTTAGTTATTCTGTCGTGACCATATTTCTTGATTATATCTTGTAATTCAGCTACGATATAGTTACGAATAGCAACTTCATCCCCTAGAAATGCTACTGTATCACTAATATTCTTTCTGACATCATCTAAATCTTTAAGTCTCTTTAGCATATTGTCTGTAGTTAGCTGCTTAACCTTCATGTCTAGAATGTAATTTGATTGTATATCATCCATACCATACTTAGACATAAGTATGCCTTTTGCCACCTCTTCTGTATTACTAGATATCATTACAGCTACTTCAGTTACATCATTCTTCATAAGCTCCCATGCTTTAAGTAGGTGCTCTCTATCATTAGCTTTACCCAATCTATGATTGTATATTCTCTTTATAGTATTTACACGGAAGTCAATCCAAAGCTCTAACAACTCATAAACCCCGAGTTCCCTAGGCCTATCATCTACAATTATTCTAGTATTAAAGCTTATCTTTTTTCTTAAGTCTGTATATCTATATAATTTCTTCAGTACATCCCGTACATCATAGCCTCTCTTTATTGTTATCTCGCAGGACATACCATCTTTATCTGTACCATCTGTAACATTAGATATTTCTCTAATTTCTCCATCTTTACCAGCCTGAGCCTCTACTTGAGCTACAAACTTATCCATGGTTGTATTATAAGGTAAATAATTTACTATTATAGCATCCTTCTTTAATTGAACTGATCCTGTCATTGTTAAAGTAGCTGAACCCTTCTTTAATAACTTTAGAATGTCAGCATCGCTTACATGAATGAACCCACCAGTTGTAAAATCAGGAGCTCCAAGAATACTTACTAAATCTGAAGGCTTTGTTGCTTTTCCTTGCAGCATTGCAATAGTCGCTAAACATACATCCTTTAAATTATAGGATGGAATAGAAGAGCCCATTCCTACAGCTATACCATTAGATGTATTAATTAATACATTAGGGTATTTAACAGGTAACATAGCTGGCTCTTTTTCAGTATTATCGAAGTTCTCTAACATATCCACAGCATCTTCATTAATACCTTCGAATATCTCTCTTGCTATAGGAGCTAAACCTGCTTCAGTATACCTCATATGAGCTGGCGTTATCTCGTCTGACCACACTTTACCAAAGTTACCTTTACCAACTACCAATGCCTGATTTAATGACTCATTGGAATCTGCCATACGAACAAGTGCATCATAAATGGAACTATCACCATGTGGATGATATTTACCCATGGTATCTCCCACAATTCTGTTTGACTTCGCTTTTTTATCCCAAAGCCTTAATTCATACATAGAGTATAATATTCTTCTATTAACAGGCTTAAATCCATCAATATATGGAATAGCTCTGTCAATAATTGTGCCTTTAGCATACGGCATAAAGTTGTCTAGCATTATTTTACTGATATCTGCCATCTGTTGACCTCCATCTATTTTGTTATTATAATAAAATTAAATATACCAACATTATTAAAATGCTGGTATATACGTATTAAAACTTATTAAATTGCTGAACTATTTTTCCATCTCAACAATAACCCTATAATTACGGGTGTCTTTTAATTTCAAGTTATTGTCTCCAAGATATTCTGCTATGCACATAACTACGCTATCAAACTCCGTGGTTTTAAGTACCTTGTTTATATCTAGTAAACCTATGTTTGTTCCGCGTACTTTCTTTATCTCTTCTAGCTTAACTCTGCAATGTCTGCCCATAGGCGAACCATATGTAACCTTGTACATCTCATTAAGTAAATCTCTACTTATTCTTTCTGTATCGCATAATTCCTCACAGCCGCTTATTTCCTTTAACCCATTGTTCTTTAATTGCAAATCTGGATCCTTATACGCTGAAGCTAATAACTCAAAGTAATTACCATTTGCAATCTCTAGATGAAAGTAAATTTTCTTGACCATTTCCTAGGCTCCCTCACATTATTATAGCTGGTAAGTTCTCAATTCTTATACCTACCCCTCTTAAGAACTCTTTACCATCTTTTTCTACTATCGTTATATTTGAAAGTTGCTTAAGTCTACACATATCCATTACTTGTGGTACACTTAATTTTTTAGCACCTTTGCCATCACTTACAACGAACCCCGCAATTTTTCCAGTGTTTCGATTTAGTATCCTTTGTACTACCATATACTTTGCAACAACATCCTCTTTACCTATATTGTTGTTTCTTTTATTTCCTACTGCTCCACTTTTTAATCTTTGGATAATTCCCTTATTCATAGTAGGCTTTTTATCAACCCTAAACATTCTATTAAAGGTGTTTCTATCAGATAAGAAGTGTCTTTGCTTAACTAAATTACCGTTTTTACTAATTGGACATATTATATAAGCACCATTAGGTATTTCTTTGTTGTTTGGTAATACTATCTTTACCTTTGATTTACTAGGTACCCTTAATGCTCCCATTGAAATATCCTCATTACTCATCACTACATAGCGTCTATTGTACCTCCAATGACCTAGCTTAATCCTCTTTCCATTAGGTGTTACATACCTTTTTACTAGCTCTTCCCTAGTTACTACCTGCTTATACCCAAGAGGAGACACCAGTAATACATCAGGGTCTCCTCTTTTTAGCTTTTTCCTGTCTATAAATGAAGCCTGTCTTATATCCCTTACCATTGTTACACTATAGAACATAGTGTCGGGTACTTTGTTAAATTGTACAACCATAACAATAGACCACCTTCCCGGTTAGTCAATGTCAACATCTACACTATCAAAGTGATCAGCTATAATATTCTTTCTGCTCTCAAGGTCAGTGCCCATGAGAGTATTGATTAACTCTACGAACTGACTATCATCACCTTCTGGATACTCTACTTGAACTAATCGCCTAGTTGCAGGATTCATAGTACTAACCGCCATATCATCAGCATCATTCTCACCTAGACCTTTTGACCTCTCAAGCTTAATTTGAGAATCTCTGTAGCCTTGTTGACCTAACTCACCTAAAATTTTAACCTTTTCTTCTTCATTATAGGCAAAGTACTTTTGCTTGTCACAAGTGATTGTAAATAATGGTGTTTCCGCTATATAAACATGTCCTCTTTTCAGTAATGTTGGCATTAATCTGTATATCATAGTTAATAATAGACACCTGATATGTCCACCATCAATGTCAGCGTCAGTACAGATGATAATCTTACCGAAGTTAAGTTTATTTATATCGAACACAGGTATATCTTTAATGTACTTGCTCCTTGGCTCTACACCACAACCAATTACATGTATTAAGTCTAGTATAATATCGCTGTCCATAATTCTCTCTAGAGACTCTTTTAAACAGTTTAGTATTTTACCTCTTAATGGCATGATTGCTTGATATTCTGCATCACGAGCTAATACAACTGCACCCTTCGCAGAGTCACCCTCTGTAATGTACAATTCAGTTTTACTAGCGTCTGTGGATTTACACTTCATGAATTTAGCAGGTTTTCCACCTAAGCTATTAATGTCCTTTTTCATTTTATCAATGACTTTTCTCTTTACAGAGTCTGCTTTCTCTCTTGCCTCTTTGTTAAGCAAGACAGCCTCAACGATCTTATCCATTTCATCCTTATGAGTAGCTGCCCACTTTCTAAGCTCCTCTAAAGTAACACTGGAGGCTAACTTCCTCAATAATGGATTACCAATAGCTGTTTTGTACTGCCCCTTAAAGTAGGATAAATTACCAGGACAATCTGTACTAATAATAGCAACTAACATTTCATCAATGTCAGTAAACTGTATTCTACCATTATGAGCAATTTTACCAGATTTTCTAGCGTATTCCTCAATAACTTTAGTAAGTCCATATCTGAACCCATCAAAGGATGTTCCTGCTTCCTCAAGATAAGTACCGTTATGGTAAACCTCCTTGAAGTTTACATCTCTGCTGAAAGTAAATGCTACACTGAAGCCAGCTTTATATACTTCGCTATCCTCAAAATCATCATCTGCACCCTCACACTCTCCGGAGATTTCAATTATGTCATTTATTACTTTATCTTGACATGCATCTTCTATGTATCCTGCACAACCACGTGGATAACTCAATGTAAAAGGAGTTCCTTTATAGTCTAACATAATAGTAGCATTAGGTATAAGCATAGCCATTCTTCTGAACCTATCAAGGAATATCTCGACTGGAATATCTATACTTAAGAATACTTTTCTATCTGGCTGATAAGTTACAGCAGTACCTGTAGGCCCATCATAATCTTCTACGATTAACTCTCCATCAGGATGTCCATCCTTAAAGTTCATAGTGTATCTCTTACCAACTAACTTCTCTTTTCCATTCTCGATTACTAATTCTTTTCTAGATGATACTACTTTCATAAAGGTAGATGCGAACTGAGTAATGGAAGCTCCCACACCATTTAAACCAGCTGAAGCTCCATAGTTACTTGCATTATATTTACCAGATGCGAANAANTTACAATAAACTAGGTACCAGTTAAATGTTTCTTTAGCAGTATTGTATCCCATAGGAACACCACGTGCATTATCAATGACTGTAATTACGTTATTATCGTCTACAACAACCTTAATAAAGTTACCATGTCCCTCTCTAATCTCGTCAAGGGAGTTAGTTACTAACTCAAATGTACCATGAGCACAACCCTTAACGTCATTAGTACCGAAATAAATTGTAGGTTTTTGCCTTACTTGGTCTCTTTCAGTATCAATGGTTTCTATAGACTCGTTACCATAGTAGTTCTTTTTAATATCTGCCATTACTTAACCTCCATGCTTTTATAGTAATTTACACTAGTCACATTTTAAACTCTACTAACTAGCTTATACATTATTTAATACGAATTATTATTAAAACGTTGCAAAACGTGTTATTACCTCCTATAATATTTGTTTATACTATTNTAGGAGGTATCTTTTTATTCATCTATGNTTTTAATAATCTTTAATTTCCAACCATGTACAAATTTACTGCATTTAGGGCATTTATANTGTAANTTTGACTCCCTTTGTATGCCCCTCTTACCTATTAAGGATGTATAATTTCTCCTTAACTCCCTGCTTACACAAGTATCCCTAGTGTTTTCATCCCAAACTATAGCGTAGTCTGTCTTTTTACACTCCGGACACAACAATAAACTGTCTTTCTTAACAATTCTACCTGCCATATTAAAAATCCTTTCCTGCTACTACATCTAATCCCGTTCTGTATATTATATATACTGATTGATGCACTAACCTATCCAATGCCCCATAATCTTTGCTATCCGCTAATATATCATCTAAAATGTATTTTTTAATCTCATTGTTTGCTTTATATACTTGTAAAGAAGAATCCATCATAACTACAGTAGCTAGTCCATTGGTTGCTCTGATTGTTGTTAAAGCTTTAAGTGTATTCATCTCTACCCATCCGTTATCAGGTATAGTCAAATAACAAAATACTATCTCTGCTTTACAATAATCATCCCAAGTATATGTTTTCTCTTCATATGTATAATCATCCTCATCAATTTTTACAGGAGTTTTTCTATATTGCCTACCCATTTGTTTTATGTATTCATCTCTTAATGCAGAAATCTCCAGTAAACTTCTATATGGTACTNCTTTCTTACCTTTAGCATATAATCTCTTAATACATGTGTTTGCAAATGTAGTTTTTCCAAAACCATTGGGTGCCCCTATCATATAGGATGTTTTTAATGGCTCCCCTATACTTATCCCTGCAATAATAGAATTTAAAAGTGTAACATACTCGCTAAAATCTCTGCCTCTAACTGATCCATTACGTGGACTATATAAATTCATTACCTGCTCTTTTAATATATCCTCGCTAAATTCATCATCTTTTCTAGCCTCAGGAACTAATTTCTCTGCTACTACTTGTATCTTCTGTGCACCAGTAACTTTATACACTAGTTCCTCTTTTTCTCTTCGAAGCCTCTGTGCTGCCTCCCTCTCCTTTTTCCTAGCTACACAATCACATGTCATTATTAAACCAAATAAACCTGCTTTATACCTTCCCTTACCTTTACATATTTCGCAGTTGTCATCNCCTATATTCTCCAAGTCCTCTATTAAAATAATATCGTTATCTTCTTTTTCTAAGTCGTTTACAGCATCTTTTAATGTTTGCTTTACTTCACTAATTGTTTCCTGCTCTGTTACATTGTTTATTTCAGACTTAACCTCTGGTTCTACAGCATCCTCAGTTGTTGTAGCTGTTTCTTCCTTTGTTTCCTCAGTAAATAGCTTTTGTTCTATATCTGTTGCCTTAAAGTCTACACCACCATAAATGTTAACATCATACCTTGCCCCTCGTTTTTCTAAATCTTCAGCTGATTCTCTATCTAATAACATTGCTTTAAATTTATTTTGTCTTTGTACAACAACTAAATTATTATCTTTATATATTATTCTATTCGCCTTATCTCCAAGAACTTTATGAACGAAAGCTAATTGCTCTGTCTCAACTAAATCATCATTTACAACCCTTAAATTATCTATTAGTATGCTACCGTTTAACATGCCCCTCAAAATACTTTCAGTAGTTGCAGAAACTATCTTCAGTGTTTCTGTATCTAATAACGTTATAGCATCATATTTATCAACGAATCTTACACTCTTTTTATTCGAACTCCTTGCCTTACATACTGCTAATATCAATCTGCCAACCCCCTAAATCTATTTACTTCAAATATATTAAAGCATAAATAATGGGCATATATTTTGTAGTTATATGCCCGTTATTTATTATAACTAGTTTTTAATTATTATCTTAAAGCTAGCCTGTAAACTGCTTTTTGTTTCTTTTAACCCCAAGACTCATCAGTATTTACAGTATGCTGCTTCCACATTCCATTAGCTAATCTTACTCTTCTCTCTGCCATTTCCTCATGACTTAAGTCGGGATCATCCATTTCACTAGTATCTAACCCCTGCTCATATGCTACACTTATCTCCATAGCTTGAGCTACAGTATATCTTGGGTTTAGAATAGCTCTAATATTTGCACCGTTTAGTAATTCTACTTGATAGAACTCCATCAACTCAATGCTATATGCTGGGTCTGCAAATAACCTACCAGGCAACCCTTTTTCCTCACATTGNCTTATAATTCNCATTTGTTGTGGACTTAGGTCTTTATTACCTATAAGNCNGATGTCTATCCCATTTTGCTTGCCTAACATTAANTCAGCTATCTGTTCCTTAGTAAATATCTCCTCTAACTTACTTACATCTCTATCTGCTTTTACTTTATCTACCTTTGCTACCTTNGAGAACTTAGATGTCTTTCTAGCTCTAAACTCTTTCTTATATACCCCATTAGGATAGCTTCTGATAAACTCCCTCTGCCCCTCTGCTGATGGTACATACATACCATTCTGTACAGGTATGCCTCCTTTTCCATGAATTTCTCTACAATGTTTTAATATATCTCTCAATGATATAGTTACAACATTACCATTGCAATCGGCTACACTATACCCAAGAGTTTCTGACCTATGATCCACTATTTCTAGTAGTATAACTAAAGGCTTATTAACTCCATTGTTGAACCTATCTAGACTTCCTGTTGCCCCCTTTATTTTTCCATTAGATATAGCACCATTTATTAGTTGGTATTTACTATCACTAATATCAGCTATTAACTCTTGCTCTGTTCTCTGCAACCTTTTGTACTCATAAACTCTTTTGTTATTTTTAGCAGCCGCTATAAGCCTAAATACCCTGCCTTGCCCAGGAATGTTTAAGACATCAATAATTGCTACAATCATAGTCCTAACCCCACTTTCTTTTTTATTGGTTCTACTATATTAAGATTACTGTATTTTATTATATTGCTAGATGTTTCAATACAAACATCTAGCTTATCCTCATAAACCCCTACTGTTACTCTATCCTCTATATCATTTATCCTATTAAGATTTAAGTTGTACACAACATAGGTTATGTCATTCCCAATACCACAGACTGCTCCCACTATAATCTTGTCTGTGATGTATATTTTACTGAAGTAATTCGAAAGTATCCTTGATCCACTCAAGTCCGATATTTCAACCATATCAAAGTAATTTTGACTTGTTACTATGAAATCTAATCTATCATATAATGCTATCTCGTCGTATTTACAAGGCATTATATATTCTTTAGTGCTGGTATTTAATACTCCTAAGCCATTTGATAAATCTGATACGATAACTAAATCACCTTTAGATGCTCCTATAAGATTGTAAAGAGGATTCTTTATAAGTTTCCCCACGTTATCACAAATCCCATATAGCTCACCTCTATTTTTTCTGAAACCATTTACACGCTCATTTATTATAAAAAAGTCATCATAGGTATCTATTAGCTTAGCAGTTCCCCCTACCAAGCCGTATAGTTTATACTCGTTGTTGTAGTCTTTACATATACACGACTCTTCTCCAAGTATTACACATCTACCATAAAGTAGATTTAATTTACTTTTGATACCCTCTATACCACCCATACCATGCTCCTAACTATTATGCTTTTGCCTTATCAAACACAAGTGAATGCTTGCTAGCAAACTGTAGTAACTCAGGACACACGTCATCGAATTTTTCATCCATAATCATTACTGCAAATAATTTAGTTGTTAGGTTCAACTCATTGAATATAGATGTTGCAACGTCTAATCTTACGTTGCCTACCTCAATCATCCACCTACAAGCATTTGCAATCCTATGATAAGACTTTTCAGGCCAATCCCCACCTGACATATTGTTCTTTAATTCAGCGCTTATACCTGCAACAACAGTCTGTATCTGCATATACATTACCTGAGTATCCATATCATATACAGCGTCCAGTGCTTTTCCTTCCATTATCTCTTCTACACTTACTGTTCTTTCTTTATATGCGTAGAAAGATGCAAACATACTTGCTACTGACTCACCTATAGCTGCAGCTGCATATATCTCCACTGTCCTGTCATCAAGTATTCCACCTCTTCTTTGCTCCGCATTTGTAAGCTTTATACTAAGCTTAGTCCATGTTCTAGGAGAAGGTGACTTCTCTTCATACTCAGCATCTAAGTTTAGTTGGTGTAAATACTGTGGTTGCCAAGATACAAAACCGAGTACAGTAGGATGTACACCGGCGTTTACAGCCCATATCTTCCAGGAGTCTAGATCTGGTTCTACACGAACACCTAAACATCTGTTTAAGAATGCGTACTCAATACCCTCGAACACACCACCATCTTCAGGTCCATTACCTAAGGCTACTACGAGCCATTTTTCAGGTAACTTGTAGTTTCCTAAAGCACGTTTTGCATCCAATAACTGAAACGCTGCTGCACGAATTGTTCTTGTACAAGANGTTATCTCATCAAGTACTAGAATACCCCTCTCACCGTCTCTTTCAGCTATAGGAAGGTCATCCATACTTGCCCAGACAGTTGTTTTCTTACCATTTGCTTGCTCCTCTATAGTAGGAACACCTAAAAGGTCAACTTCATTAAGTGTTACTAATCTTAACTCCATGCAGCCAATACCCATTTCATCGCAAAGTCCTTTTATTGCCTCTGTCTTACCAATACCAGACTTACCCAAGCAAATTATAGGTGTAGTATAATCTTCATCCAACAAGCTTTCTTTTACCATACCTAGGAACTCTTGCATTGTAACACTAATCATGTTCATATTTGCTCCCATTGCTTTAACCTCCATATCATTATGTTTTATAACTATNACAGCTTAATAATTACTTTATATTTTATTTTATTATTACANTCANACGATTGTTATTAAGTATATTATTTTAGTACCACTAGCCTCACTTAATTCGCTTTAAACTCCGCTACTTTTCCCCATGGCTTATCCCATACTCTTGCGCTCCGAGTACCTCCACTTATAATCCATATAGTGTCTTTATATTTACGACCCCACTTTTTAACACTAGGTTTTAGAAAACATCCATCTGTAAATACAAGTATTACAGAGGGTTTTACTTTACATTCCTTACTGTCAAAGTAGTCGAATACACATGATACATCTGTACCTCCACCACCTGCTGGCTTTATCCTTAATAATTCCTTTTTATCTTTAAATGGAGCTACTCTTCTCACAGCTGTATCCCAATAAACCATCTCTGCTTCTGCCTTGTATGTTTTTAACATTTGTATTATTTGAGTTAATGCTACATCAAGTTCATCATCACTTATACTTCCAGAGGTGTCTATACATACTTTTACTCCGTGTAATTTATCAGGCTCTAAAGCTTTAGGTCCTGGCATTATCATGCCTCTGCTTACAAATCTCTTGTCAGGCCTACCAAATGTGTTTACCCTTTGAGTTGCCTTGGACAAATAGCTCTTAAGTAGCCTCTTCCAATCAATCTTAGGGGCTAGCGCATCTCTTACCATACGCTCTATAGCTGACTCACTATGCCCTCCTATTCTCTTAGAGTGTGTTAATGCTCTTCTTAGTAATGACCCTTCTTTAGCTGCCTGCAGTTCTTTTGATAATGACTCATCACCATCAGATTGCAATAAGTCACCTATGTTTACAATCTCTCCTATCTTCTGTCCATGATAAACTAGGTCTGATACTATATCATCTATACTTTGCCCATTTTGATTTTGTTGTTCTCCATTACTATTTGAACCAGCATTTCCACTTGAATCACCCGATTCACTTTGGTTACTAGGCGTATTACCTTGCCCATTTGACCCTTTATTTTTATCAGGAGCATGCCCGTAATCTCCTTGTTGTCCTTGCTGGCCTTGACCTTGTTGACCTTGTCCTTGTTCTTGCTGACCCTGACCTTGACCTTGTCCTTGTTGTCCTTGACCTTCTCCTTGTTGACCTTGTTGACCTTGTCCTTGCTGGCCTTGACCTTGTCCTTGCTGACCTTGACCTTGTTGACCTTGTTGTCTCCTTTTCTGTTGTGCCTTATTGTACTGCTCCATTAACATATCATAGATTGACTCAGCTGTTTCTGTCTGTGTATTAGTTAATTGATTGTATAGTCCACCCTCACCAAATTGTATTCCTACACCCAATATGTCCTTCTCTAGCCTTTTAGGAGCCATTCCAGGTGTTATGCCGTATTCTTCACATATAAGCTTATTAATGAATAAATCACCTGCTATATTCCACACTTTATGATGCCTTACCCCTCTTCTAGAGTTATGCATCATCGCTATATGATACATCTCATGCTCCATAATAAACACTAGTTGTGGCATTGGTATTTCTTGAATAAACTTACAATTATAATATAAAGTATCTATAGATACCCCCATTGTTGGACATATATTGTCATCCATAACAGGTACTTTTTCCATTGAAATATACAATGAATATAAAAACCTGTCTATGTTCTTTATAACTAAAACAGCTCTAGCTAACTTTTGCTCCACCGTCATATCTAATTTTGTATCTAATAACTTGTTTCCATCAATATCCGCACTTTTTATTGATATGACAGGCGCCCTATACCCAGATGAATCTACTTTTATGCTGTTACTTCCGGATGTTGATGTGGAAGTAGTATCTACAGCTTTAACTTTATTAGCAGCTGACTTCTTATTCATATCAGATAGTCCAACAATATTACTTACTTGAGGTGCTTTTTCCTGCTTTGTAGGCTTATTGTTTCCATCAGTATCTTCCATATCACTCTTTTGCTTTGTCTTTACCTCTTGCACTTTCTTCTTAGGTATCACAATCTCAACCCTATCGTAGTTCCCACTAATACTACTGATAAACTTGTTCCCGTCTTTCTCAACTACTTTTCCATTAGCTATCCCATTTTTCTCACTATATGTTACTACATCCTCACTTCTGTATCTAGCTTTTTTACCTTTCCAATCTACAACGTCATACCCTACATCCCCTACCTCATTAAGTATTATTAATGGAGATTTACCAAATAATTTTCCATTTCTAATTACAGGGTATCTATCCAATGAACCATTTGTACCTATTAACTCTCCATCCTGCAACCCTAGATTACAGACCTGTGCCCCTTTTGATAGCACAGCCTTAACACCATTTATAGGTACATCCTTAAATTCCCCAGAGTTTGTGTCGTATATTCTTATGCCTACAGCATCTTTATTATGATTTATAACTCCTATTGCTATAAGACCCATCCACCAGACCTCCAATCATCAAATAATATACCTATATTTAAAATATATGATTTAATATATGTCATTTAGTTTATATTATTAGTTGAACTGTCTATATAATATAAGCTATATTATTCTTTGTTTCGCACACTACCTATTATAAGACAGAGGCGAGCATATCTAATGTAATCTCAATGCTCGCCTCTAATAATTTATCTTTCCTTTGGTTTTAACCAGCTATTTCCCTGCATTGATAGTAACCTTGCGTTATCATATGCATCATCAGGAACCAGTATTGTCATAACCTCAAAAAATCCATTTAATTTGGCTACGACTAATACGAGCTCTGGCTCATCAATAATTGAGTTATTTATATATAATGGTATAAGGTATTGAATATTATCGTTCTTTATATTATACATAGGTATAACATATCTGTAATCTCTTTTTGATATGTTTACAGCATTATTTATAGATGCTTTTAACTTGTCACATAATATATCTGCACCTATATCTCGAAGTTTCTCTGGAAATCTTGAACGTCTATCATTGATAATATGCGTTAAATTTGCTCTATTGTCAATATTAAAATCTTCTATGTCTGCATTAAATACTAATTCTGATATATCCTTGTAAAATATGACTGGTTCTGGCATTATCTTAATAGCATCCTTGCTGAACCCTATTTTAAGTAAGTCTGTTTTACTATCCACAACTCTGGGTTTAGAGAATGTATTGTCTACATTGACATCAAATAAAATAAATATATCATTCATAAAGGTATCCAATAAACCTGAATTTATTACTATTGCTGTATTTGAATTATTTAATCTGTACCACTTATTTGTATTATTCTTCAATTCCCTTTGTACCCTTGTTGCTATAGTGTCAATATATTTTATTAGCCTGTTTCTAGTTCCCTTTGGAACTGCCCAATTTTCTTTTATAAGTAGTTTAGAATATAATGCTAAGCAGAATTTATTATTGTTTAGTGCTTGTGCTATCTCTTTATGNTCTTCNCTACCTGCCGTCTGCTCATCGTTATAGTAAGACCCAAACATAACATTCTCTGTATCTATTAGAGGATCTCTTTGTGTCTGTTCCTCTACCTCTTCCTCTGT
>JGI24707J26582_10002219_pt1 | contig 14818 bp, 16 predicted proteins | sample BioPla1DNA1_FD_26582 | JGI IMG/M metagenome (IMG submission 26582) | reverse complement strand
TTGGATAGTATCGGCTTGCTGAGAGGTCACTACATCGATTTGGCTGATCTCTGTAGCTATCTGTTGGATACTTTCATTGATCCCGCTTAAAGTATCAGTTATCTGTGTAGCAGAGCTAGCACTATTTACAGCTAGTTTGCGAACTTCATCAGCCACAACACCAAATCCTCGTCCTAATTCGCCTACGCGGGCTGCTTCTATAGCTGCGTTTAAACCCAATAAGTTAGTTTCACTAGCAACGTTTTTTATAAAATTAACAACGACATCAGTTTCACTGACTTGTTTATTAGCCTGTATAGATAAACCCTTAAGCATTTTACCACTAGCAGCCATTTCCTCGGCTTGCGCTAAGACTGATTGAATAGATAATGACAGGTCTGATGCCGAGCTAGATAACTGTTTAGCTGCTGCCAGCAACGTTTCTTTACGGGCCAATGATTCATGAATGGCTACCGCACCAAACACTTCGCCATTCTCAATTATCGGGATACTAATTGCAATATAAGGTATACCGTAAACTTCGCTAGGTACTTCTACCAATACCTTTTTACGCTGCTCCATAGCAATATGCGCGGCTGAGCCTGGCTTAACGGGCTCCCCAACAACTACTTGGTGTGCAAGTTCAGGAATAGAATTTGAAGCAACCCATTTCTCACAATCGCAAACAACCATTCCTACTCTTCCGCTAATTAATTGTGGTATATACTCTGCTACAGCGATAAAGCAATTTAATAACGAAATATTAGCCATATTACCTCACCTTCCTCTTTTTATTTCCTCGTCCAGAAAGAGTGTAGTTATAACGATCACAATTTACCAATTATTTCGTATTTCGTCATTAATTGCCATTAACCCTCTAATCCATAAAAAAAAACCTTCCCGTGTGGAAGGTTATTGAATTTCTTCTGCGGAAAGGTTCTTACCAAGCTTGCCTATCGCCCGCTTTTCGATTCTTGACACATATGATCGCGATATACCTAGCATTTGGGCAATATCCCGCTGTGTTTTCCTGTTACCATCTGGCATTCCAAACCGCATTTCCAATACCCACTTCTCCCGATTGCTAAGACGGCTAATTTGCTTGCTCAGCCGCTCGCATTCACATTGATTCTCAACAGCCTCAGCAACCACATCGGGCGCTGTTCCTAAAACATCTATCAGTGTTATCTCGTTCCCTTCTTTATCTACGCCAATGGGATCATAAAGACTTACTTCAGCCCTGATTCGGCGAGTACTTCTTAGATGCATGAGAATTTCATTTTCAATACAGCGGGCTGCATATGTAGCTAGTCGGATTTTTTTTGCCATATCAAAGGTATTTATTGCTTTTATCAGACCAATTGTACCAATTGATATAAGATCATCAACGTCTTCCCCTGTATTATCAAATTTCTTTACAATATGAGCTACCAACCGCAAATTACGCTCAATCAGAACATTTTTTGCTTTTTCATCACCATTTTTCAACCGGTCTAAGTACGTTTTTTCTTCCTTTTCTGTTAATGGTAAAGGAAATGTGTTATTGGTAACATACGAAACAAGGAGCGCAATCCCCTTAATTATGGAAGCCGCTAACGCTGCAAAAAAAGACACTAAGCCATCACCCCCGACGGTATCTGTCGATTCATTTTATGGAGGGGCCAGGCTAAATGTGACTATCAAAAACTGGTTATTATCTAGATAATAATGGTAAGGAGTGTGAATTATGGGGACATATTTAGGAGACCTTGGCATAATTTTTTTATCATTATTGATTATTTTGTATATTATGTGGGACAAAGTTTTCCCTAGAGACTAGTTAGCACGATAGCATACAGATTGATTCCTCTTCCAATACAGGAACAGCATCCCTCAACGCAAGGCTTATGACTTTACTAAGCTTAACAACAATCGATAGCGGCGTACTCTGAAGATCTAAATACCCGAGCTGCCCGCCGGAATTAACAACACCGATTATAGAGATATCACCAACACACGGAAGTCGGTGTCCCACTGCGATTCCAGCCTGCAGACCGCCTTCCCATACTTCGATATTACCAATTTCGTTTGGTTTTCCTAAGCATGCGTCGATTGCAATTATCAGTGGATGGTGGTACTGGTGTTTTATAACACTTATTGTTTCTACCAAGTTACCGGCATGAACAGGATAGTCTAAACTCCCGTAAACATTAAGCTTGGTATTTTCTTTTAAGTCCGATCCTATTAAAGGGCCAAGAGCATCGCCGGTATAACGGTCAGAGCCTATGCACAGTATAACTATCGATCTTATCTTAAGCCCTTCCTGTTTGCGCAGCAGCTGAACTATATGCTGATGGATTTTATCGCGAGCAAATACATCATGTAAGTTAGCGGTTAATTTGTTGGCAAATTTACCCATTTTACCTCTCCTCTTAGCCATCTTACTAATCTGTATGCTCTAATAACAATATTTACGCCAAAAAATAAAAGCCTCTCTGCATGCAGACGTATGCAAAGAGGCTTTCTACTATTCAATCAAAAAATCTGGAATGTTTATCGTCGGCACAAAGCTCGATAATACAACACTTGTCTAGTTATCACACTAACCTACTAGCGGCAGTTGCTGATATTCAGGCTGCTTGACAGCGTGCGCTAACGCCCTGGTTAAAAATCCGACATGCTCTTTAAAATCGATACCCATAGCTTCAGCACTACTAGTAAGCAGTTCCCGATTAACAGCCCGCGCGAAGGCTTTATCCTTAATTTTTTTCATAACCGATTTTACTTCGAGGTTATCAAGGCTCTTGTCGGGCCGAACTAGAGCGCAGGCAATAATGAAGCCTGTCATTTCATCGACAGCAAGCAGTGTTTTTTGCAATAAGGTACGTTCACTACTCCAGTCCCTAGCATGCGACTTTATATCAGTGCAAAATTGTTCGTCAAACCCATATGGTTCAAGTAGTTCTTCCACATGATTAAGATGATCATCAGGGTACTTTTCAAAATCAACATCGTGTAGCAGACCGACAGCACCCCAGTATTCAACATCCTCGCCAAATTTTTCAGCATAGGCTCTCATTGCTATTTCAACTGCCAAACAGTGTTTGAGTAACGACTCACTTTTCATATGCTCTCTCAATATTTGCCAAGCTTCAGATCTTGTAACTTGCTTCATAGGCTACCTCCTGACGATATATGGAATACTTGTAATTATTTACATTATAACAGGTATTGACAAAATGTGAAAGTATGACCGTTAATATAAATTTCCCTGAGCGCATACAGTGTACTGGAATGGGGGGAACTAAAATGCATTTTATAATATTAGCCGTTATTGGTATCGCTATGCTTATTGGCGGAATTTTTCTAATGAGATATGGCCTGAAGAAATTATTATGGTTTAAGCTACAGAAAGTTCTTCAACAGCTTACAGTAACGCCTTGGCGCGGTATGATTGTCGGTACAATTGCCGCTGCCGTCATGCAAAGCAGTACTGCCGTGTCCTTAATTACAATTGGCCTAGTAAGTGCTGAATACATGTCGTTCTATCAAGGGCTTGGAATAATTCTCGGTGCTAATATTGGTACTTGCTCAACTGTTCAACTAATGACTATCTCTTTATCAGAGCAATATCTAATACCATTCCTTATGGCATTTTCCTTAATAGCATTAATTAGCCGTAAATTTCGCTATCCGTCTCTGGCCATATGCGGACTAATTAGCATGTTCACAGGATTAACGCTTTTATCTGATTCATTAGAAACTATTTCTAAATTCAACAATTTGGTTCATTATCTGATTGCCTCTAAATCCAATCCACTTTTTGGTATCCTAGGCGGCATAGTTATTACCCTACTGTTTCAGTCAAGCAGCGCTGCGACAGGCGTTTTAATGTTACTGGCAAGTGACGGAATTGTCGATCTAACAACCTCAGCATATGTTGTATATGGCAATAATATCGGCTCGTGCCTTTCTTCCGTTGTAATTGCTGCTGGAGCACCTTTGGCTGCTAAACGGGTTGCGATGTCACACATTGTTTTGAATGTTTTAGGTGTAATGGTCGCCTTACCCTTCACACCCCAACTTATTCAAGCCGCCAGTGGATTTTCTGCTGATTTTGCCGGCCAGGTTGCATTTATTCACACCTTTTTTAATATAGTGTCGTCGATTATCGTTGTACCAATTGCTAAATATTATGCAAAACTTATAGTGCTACTTGTGCCTAGTCATCGGTAGGCCACGAGAATATTTTGTCTTTAATTCCATCACTTTTCGGCAAATTAATAGGGTGGCATAAATTCCTACTGCCATAATAACGATAGTCCCGCCGGGAGCTATATCGAGGTAGAATGATATTATCAGCCCCATTAAAACAGATACTACGGATATGGCGGCGGCCGCAATAAGAGTTCCTTTAAAGCTTAATCTTAACAAATAGGCAGCGGCAACAGGCACTACCATCAGCGCGCTCACTAGCAGGATACCTACCACTGTCATTCCAACAACTACAACAACTGCCGTTATAACACTAAAAGCCATGTTAATAAGTGAAACGTTTACACCGGTTACACTTGCTACATCTTCATCAATGGCAATTAGCATAAGCTTATTATAAAGAAAATATATAACAGCGGCGGCCATTGTGCCGCTTATTGCTATTAAGGTCACATCAGTTGTCGTTACTGTCATAATACTGCCGAATAGAAAACTCAGTAGTCCGGCGCTAGGCATTTTAGTCATAGTACTAAAAATTATTGCCATAGCAATGCCTGCATAGAAAAAAATTGCTAGTCCCATATCAGTATACTGTGTATGTCGCCGACGCATTAGTTCAATGCCGATAGCACCGACTACCGTCAGAACTAAGGCCCCAACTACCGGATACCAGCCAATAAGGTAGCCCCCTGTTACCCCGGCAAATGCAATATGCCCTAATCCATCGCCGATAAGTGATTGACGACGGACAACTACAAATATCCCAATTAAAGGGCATACAAGCGCGGCAATTAATCCCGCAACAAGCGCCCGTTGAAAAAAATCATACTGTAAAAATTCCATAGTTTAATTCTCCCCTTGAAGACCGGCGTAAAACCATCGATGGCGGGATTGGAGATGGGTAATATTAAAATCGTTACTGTCACCAAAGAAACATAATCCACGATTAATACATACCACCTTATCTGACCATTTGATTGCTTTTTCAATATCATGCGATACCATAATAACTGTAACACCCAAATTACAATTAAGCTGACCTAAAAGTTCGTAAATTTTGGCGCTTGCTTCATAGTCAACACCACTGGTAGGTTCGTCTAAGAGTAAAAGCTCTGGATTACCGGCTAACGCTCTGGCCACCATTACGCGCTGCTGTTGGCCTCCGGACAGTTCTCCAATTCGCTTCTTTCGGATTTCTTTACAGCCTACTAACTGAAGCATGTGATCAACAATGTGGCAGGCAGCACTTTTTGAGCATTTTCTATTTAGACCTGCTAAAGTACCTAATTTTACGACCTCTTCAACTGTAGCCGGAAACCCACTGATATTCTTTCCATAATTTTGAGGAACATAGCCAATTAGACCGTCATATCTAGCCTCTCGCAAATTTTTACCGCGGATAGTAACAGTTCCCGCCTGCGGGGTTAGTATACCTGCAATAATCTTAAGGACAGTACTCTTGCCTGCACCGTTAGGACCGATTACTGCTGTAAAGCTTCCTTGATCTATAGCAAGTGATAAGTTTTCTAAAACAACATCATCACCATAAGAGAATCTTATGTTTGATAGATTTACCATGCACATTTTCCAATCACCTTTTTCAGCATATGTGTACCGCTATGAATAAGCCAAAGTTTTTTCTATCCTAAGGGCCTCTTACGGGATGCATCAATTATAGTATTCCCATTTTTACCATTAGAGCATGATCAAGCTATAAGTTCCAAACTTAATAGTGTACTTTTATTTCATAAATACTCAATCGTGCATTATATAATAGCAGTAAAAATAAAAGAGGGCTGCTAACGCCCCCAATATCTTGCTTATCTACAATATTCTTCGTGCACCGTAGTAACGACTTCCCCAATAACCGCTGTCCAGCCTGCTTACCATTACACCACGGCTAGACGTCGAGCTAATGAACTTCCCATTCTCAAGATAAATTCCAACATGTGAAGGTCCTGGCGCATATGTAGTAAAGAAAACCAGGTCTCCGGGTCGCAAATTATAGTAAGATACTGACCGGCCTAATTTGAATTGGTCGTCAGCAGTACGTGGTAAATAGATGCCGGATTGGGCAAATACATAACGGGTGTAGCCTGAACAGTCAAAGCCGTTAGGTGTTGTACCGCCGAATACATAAGGGACGCCGGTATATTTCATGGCATTTTGGGTAACTCGGCGAACTACTGTCGCGGAGGTAGCTCTACTGACAGGGATATCCCGTCCCATCAAAAGCTGATAAGTTTGCGTGCCAATAATGCCATCAGCTTCAAGACCCTTATCTCGTTGGAAGTTTTTAACGGCGTTTTCCGTTACTGTGCCAAAGTCACCATCCGCGGCACCGGTCTCATAGCCTAGCGAACTTAGACGCTGCTGAATCAACGCAATATCTTCGCCTTGATCTCCTTTTTGATAAGCCGCAGCATACGCGAGCGAAGAAAAACATAATAGAACCATACAAAACAACATGGTTCGGAAAAGCTTTGACACTTTTTCGACTCCTCTCAACGGCCTCCGAGGTTAGCTGACGGGTTAGGGTTGAGGTACCCTGATGAAAGTATTTATACATACGTCCTTTCAAAATTCACCCTTAACATTTGGTTCCCCGGTCGTAAGCTTGATTAGGCTTTATACTGCTGAAAAATAATTTCGCCATTTTTATGCAATATCCTGCTGGTTTATGCTTTTTTTCTTAATGTTTGCATTCCATTATTTGGTAATTAACCTGAAAGTCATTATCTATGACTAGCGTCCTCTATCTGATAATATCTTGGCGGAGACGCACTGCATCGCGCAAATAGACGTGGCGTATGCTCTTTTGCGGCAGTTCAGTATTCCATAAAATCAACACCCTGATACAATGAGGTAATCCTAAGGGATTATCGATTTCCTGCGTGCCAAAAAGCGGTACTTCATGCCAGCCTAACGATCTTGCAGCAGCGGCCGGAAATGCAGTATCTAAATCAGGCGTCGAACTAAAAATTATCGCTCCAATATCCTCTAGATCGATTGAATTTGCCTCTTTCATAGCGTTTAAGAGTTCTGATACGGCGGATAGAATATCATTACGTTCATTTTGATTAACAGTTATTGCCCCTCGAATTCCGCGTAGCATGCTAGTCACCTCATCAATTATCACAAATAATTTTTTAATTATTATTCCCAAGAATGTTAAATTTCGTTACTTACAGCAAATATCCTTTATTGGCAGGCTAGTTCGACTGGTAAACTCCAATAATGCCAACAACCCGGCTTGTGCCGGGCCGTCTTATGCTAAACCAAGTTTTTCGGTAATGATTTTGATATCATGCGCTGCATCCTCAGACTGAGCTGCAGCCAACTCCGGGAAAGCGCTTATTTCAATTGTTTCTAAAATTGGATTGCCCTTTGCATTATAAAAAACGCCATACCAAACGCCAGCAACACCGCTTTCCAGCCATTCGACAGGTTCAGCAACATCATTAAATTTGACGGTCACTGTTCCTTGACCTAAAAAATCGTGGATTGCCTGACGTTCCTCAAATGATAAAGCCATCTTATCAATAAAGATTGTCCACGATTCACCAGATTGCAGAAACCGCGACAACGCATCTTTGATTTCAACTAACACCGCTTTAACCTTTATCGGTAATTGATTATCATCCAACCTGTTCTACCTCCGCCTGCCAATCAGCTAATTGTTTTAGTACAAGACTCTCCAACTTTACAAGGCCCTGTTCAATTTCTGAACTCAATTCTAACCCAACATTCATTGTACCCGGCTGCATGCCAACAACCACAATCTCTTTTATTGGCTTTTCCAAAACTTCCATTGTTGCAAGCACATCCTGAATGCCTAGATCGTGCAGAGAAACCTTCTGCTTAAAGTAGGTTTTAACTTCGCCATCCCGCAATTCATAGATAGATCCGGGCGGCAGTTTGCCAGCAATAGCATCTACAATCAATAATTTATCAGTACCGTCAAGAAAAGGTATAAGTCCCATTCCTAACGTTCCTCCGTCTAATACCTGAACATCGTCGGGAAAACGATAATTGTTCATAAGTCTTTCAACCGTCCGAACCCCTAATCCTTCATCTTGAAGAAGAATATTTCCGATTCCCAGAACTGTTATCTTTATCATGATCAATATCTCCTATATCATCAGGATCCGCCTTGAGAAATTTAACACCAGAAAACATACTAGATATTTCGCCGTTCTTATCAGTTAAGTCCGCCCTGATAGTCATATAAACATGAACTATGGCAAATAGTACAATAAACCATGCGACATAATGATGAATTAAATGCACATAGTATTCATTTATCAGAAGATGATTGAACCAACCAAAAACTTTGGCACCAAATCGATTAGGATCAATCATATAATACATGGCAAAACCAGTGACTACCTCGAGTAAAATCATCACATACACCGACGCATAGCCTGCTCTGGCCATATGATTCCGGATATACGGCCTATGCACAGGAGTAATAAAAGCGTAATGCATGGCTACATCGATTGTTCCCAGCCAATACTCAAAAGTCCACGGCCGAGGAAATAAACGGTCCCCCTTAAAAACTATCATGCCGTATATCCGCATGATAAAGCTAGCGACAAAAATAAATGCCGTTATGAAGTGTATGTAGCGAATAGTCTCCATCGAAAAGAGGGATTCAACGGCATATGTGGCCTCAGTACCTTGAGTCCCGATATACGCTGGGTTGCCGATGTACAAGCCGGTAATAAACAATATGGTAATCGAAAAAACCATTATCCAGTGAAATAACCGCAAAAACGGACTGAACACATAAACACACCTTAATGGCTCGGTGCTCATTTGACTGACCCCTTTCTCTATTAATATTCTTACTACTTGAATGGATCAGTATTCACGACAGTAATTTGCTCGCCTTCCGCGTTATAAAGGTGAGTTGCACAGGCTAGGCATGGATCAAAAGAATGGATTAGTTTCAGAATTTCAAGGGGTTTTTCAGCTATCTTTACTTTAGTATCAATCATACCAAGTTCATATGCTCCGTATCCGGCTTTGCTGTCCCTGGGGCATGCATTCCACGTACTAGGGACAACGGTTTGGTAGTTAGCAGTCCGGCCATTTTTTATAACTATCCAATGGCTGAGTCCACCGCGCGGCGGTTCATGCAGACCTACGCCCTGGGCTTCCTGCGGCCAAGACGACGGCTCCCATTTAACCATATTGGCGACGGTAGTATCGCCTGCTTTAATATTATTCAGCAGCTTATCGGTAAAATACTTATTTACATAGGCAAATACTTGTGCCTCAAGCCCTCTCGCTAATGTACGCCCAAGCGTAGACGGGAGCCATTTTTCCGGTGGTAGATTAAGAATTTTGGATACGGCATCTATTTGACTTACCATCATATTCTCTACCCAGGTCGGCTGGATAATCCCTTTTTTAACTTTAGTGTAAACAATTATATAACGGGCAAGTGGACCAACTTCGGCTGTTTTCCCTCGCCACTTAGGAGTTTTTATCCAAGAATACTTGCCATTTTCGTCGAGATATTTCCAATTTGTTTTTGTCCCTTCTTTAGGTGCTGTATATTCAGGCTTAGTAACTCCGTTCCAGGGATGAATATCTGCTTGACCTTCCGGATATTGATACCAAGCATGTTCAACACTTTCAGTTAGAGTATCCGGATCGGCAATGTCTTTGGGATCGAACGGATGAAATACAGCGTTTGTAACCCCCTGACCAAAGTTCTCAACGACACCATTTGATCTAAGCAAAAGATTGCTGTGATAACTGCCGTTGCTAGTGCCGCTATACGTTTCATCAGGTAAGTCTCCGAAACCGAGTACCCGTTCTTTGGCAAGCCCGCCCCCATCTAGATAGCCGGCTTTAGAATAGATATCAGCTATGGCTAACAAGTCAGGAACATAAAAGGAGTTAACACAATCAATCCCAAAGTTGGCTGACGTATCTACGACTGCTAACCGCTCAGTATTGACCGGAGCATTCATATCATTCATTGAGATTGAACAAGACATTCCGCCTACCAGATAGTGAGGATGAGGATTTTTTCCACCGAATATCAAATGGGATTTAACTAATTCCCGCTGTTTGTCTAACATATTAAGATAATGCGATATCGCAATCAAATGAACTTCCGGAGGTAGTATAGCATAATCGGGATGATCCCAATAATGCGCTGCAAAGATACCTAATTGTCCGCTATCAACAATTTTCTTCACTTTAGCCTGTATCTCTTTTAAATATGCCGTTGTGGCCTTAGGAAACTCTTTAGGGTAAGCACTTGTAGTATGTTCAACAGGCCCGCTAAAAGGCAAAGAATATTTCTCTAAAATCGTATTTTGTAAAGCCGCAGCCGCGGCGGGGTCTGCTTTCAGAGCCTCAACAGGGCTCACCCAGTCCAAACCATGCAAATGGTAGAAGTGAATAAGATGATCTTGTACTACTTGCGATGCATAAATGATATTCCTAATGTAATTGGCATTCTTAGGAATTTCAATACCGAGAGCATCCTCAACTGCTCTTACCGAAGCCAAAGCGTGTACCGTCGTACATACTCCGCATATACGCTGTACGAAAAGCCAAAGATCGCGCGGATCCCTATCTTTACAGATAATTTCGATTCCTCGCCAAGCTGTGCCGCTGGAGAGGGCATCTTGGACTTTACCTGTAGCTTCGTCTATCATAACTTCAACTCGTAAATGACCTTCAATCCGACTTACAGGATCGACGACAATTCGTTTCATTCCAGCTTCTCCCCTCAATCATCGTTATGTTCATTCTCATTTTTATGATACTTTTTATGTTGGATAACAGAAGCAATTCCATGTGCGACAACACCAGCTGTGACTGCCCCGGCAGCCACCATTCCTACCTTGTCTGCATTAGCGATTGTGTTTGGAATAGGTATATTAGGAAGACGCTGGAAGAATGGATCGTTATCCCAAAAATCATTAGATGCGCAGGCAACGCAGGGTGAACCCGCCTGAATCGGGTAGGACAAACCATTCCACCATCTTAGATTGCCGCATGAATTATAAGCTTCCGGACCGCGACATCCTACTTTATATAAACACCAGCCAGCTTTACTGCCGATATCATCAAATTTCTCTACAAACATTCCTGAATCAAAGAAGGCGCGGCGATAGCAGGTATCATGAATTCGATTGCCAAAAAATTGTTTAGGACGATTTTTACTATCGAGCGGCGGGATTTGACCAAAAATAACATAATGCATTATTGTGCCCGTAATTACTTCCGGTATTGGCGGACAGCCCGGGATATTAATAATCGGCTTTCCGCGGACAACTTCGCTAACGGCCACCGACTTAGTCGGATTAGGTTTTGCTGCCTGAATGCCGCCCCATGCTGCGCATGAACCAATATTAACTACTGCAACAGCCCCTTTTGCCGCTTCTTTTAAGTTTTCTTCGAATGTTTTGCCGCCTACCATACAATAAATTCCGTCTTCACCGACTGGAACAGCTCCCTCAACTAGGAGCAGATACTGTCCAGCATATTTTTTCATAATCTCTGCAGCATGATGCTCTAATTGTATACCTGCGGCAGCACCGAGCACCTCCATATCTTCTAAAGCTATCATGTTTAAAATAACATCCGAAGCTAGCGGCGTTTCAGACCGAATAAATGCCTCGTCACAGCCAGTGCATTCATGGCCATGAAGCCATATAACCGGTGGTAATGGGCGATTTTCGGCCGCATAGACCACATCCTGTATCATTGTTGGTGAAAGACCCATTATACCGGTGATGGCGACGCAAGCTTTCAAGAAGCTGCGGCGGCTTAAATTCTTCTTTTGAAATACGTCCCATAACGAATCTCTTTTTTCCATATCAACCCGCCTCATTCTCAAATTATCTAATTTTTCGAATCTTTACAATTCTGAATTATCCATTACTATTTTTTACAAATATATTACAATTCCTGCTAAATATTTGGAAAGTAATATTTTATTTCTTACTAAGTATTAACGTTTCTGCTAATGCCATCTAATATGGTTACCCAAAATGTATGAAAAAACACCCGTTGCGTAATAACTTACACAACGGGTGTATATAAATTATCGTCCGTAGTCACACCACGGCTCTTCAGCTAAATAATCACCATCAGAATAATAATAAGCTCTAGCTCTGCAGCCTCCGCAAATTTTATCATAACCGCAGCGACCACAGCCGCCTTTAAGCTCTTCATGACGCAGTTCATTAAATAAACTGCTGTCACGCCATATTGCATCAAATTCTTTCTCACGTACATTGCCAACCTTTATTGGCAGATATGGACAAGGATGCACATCTCCATTTGGCAGTATTACGCAATATCCGGTTCCAGCGAGGCAACCGCGCGTAAATCTCATTGCCATATTGCGCTGTTTCGCAATCCTCATAAATTGGGGAGCGCATGTTGGTTTTAATTCAATTGAAACTTCATTCTGCTTATCAAGAATGCGTTCAAGTAATGCTTCGTATTGAGCAGTTTTTAACGTAGTATCCTCAATATCCTTACCACGTCCTGTAGGTACTAGAAAAAACACATGATGCGCGGCGGCACCCACTTCAACTGCTAAATCAGTTATCTTAGTAATTTCAGCTTCATTCCAGCTCATTGCCGTTGTATGAACTTGGAACGGAAGACCAGCATTACGGCATGCTTCCATCCCTCGCATTGTTTGATCCCAGGCACCTTCACATTGCCTAAACCAATCGTGCTGTTTCTTATCAGTACTGTCTAAACTAATTCCTGCCCGCGCAAGACCGGCTTCCTTTAGCTTTACAGCTACTTCATCAGTAATCAGGATACCGTTTGTGCCAAGAACAGGTCTCATGCCAACACTGCGAGCATGACTAATTAACTCGTAAATATCAGATCTGAAAAGTGGTTCGCCACCGCTTAAAATTATAATTTTAAACCCAGCTTTGGCCATCTCTGATAGCAGTTTTTTACCTTCTTCGGTTGAAAGTTCATCAGAGCGTCTTGTACCCGCATCGCGGTAACAGTGAATACACTTTATATTGCAAGCTTGTGTGGTATTCCACGAAATAATCATTGGGTTATTGCTCCTTCCTATAATCTAGTCCTATTATCGCAAATTACACTAATTATCGCAAGTAACTAGATTTTCTTGATTTCGCAATACCCTAAAACTAGTATTTAAAAAAGAAAACTCCCGCATAACGGGAGTAGTAACTTACATAACACTGTCAAGGGCAGCACCAAGTTCTTTTTTCGGCCGAAAGCCAACAATACGTTTGGTTTCCTGTCCATCTTTAAATACTAATAGAGTAGGTATACTCATAACATTATATTTTGATGCTAGAGACTGCTGCTCATCAACGTTTACTTTTGCGACAATAGCTTTGCCTTCATAATCGTTTGATAAAGCTTCCACCTCGGGTCCAACCATCTTACAAGGTCCGCACCAGGGCGCCCAAAAATCAACTAATACCGCCTTATCGGCTTTCAACACTAATTCATCAAATTCAGTTTCGTTTTGAATATTTACCAACGACATAAATATTACCTCCTTCATATTCGTGAGTAATTTACTATAATAGTATAAGACAAACCTAAAACTTCTAATCACATCCCACCCCCCGGGGGGTTGGTAATTATTATATTAGAGAAATATACAAAAAAAGTCAACTTAAATATAAAACCCGCAGTTCAACATACTGCGGGTTTAAAAAATTCATTAAAGTTGCAAGTAATCAATAAGCCGAGTTCTGTACCGCAAAAGCGGTGATGATCATTTATCTGGACCGTCAGTTACCTGACGGCTCTAGCGACACACCCGGAAGGTTAGCGGGCAGCCTCATCCCTTCCCTATTTGGTCTTGCACCAGGTGGGGTTTACCTAGCCAGTTAGTCACCTAACTGCTGGTGCGCTCTTACCGCACCGTTCCATCCTTACCGGCAAAAACCGGCGGTTTACATTTCTGTGGCACTTTCCCTGAGGTCGCCCTCGCTGGACGTTATCCAGCACCTTGCCCTGTGGAGCCCGGACTTTCCTCAAATGTCTGAAAAGACATCCGCGATCATCTTTTATACTCACAACTTGGATTATTAGTATAACATATACTATTCACATTATCAATGGATTTAATCGCTCTGCCTTTTATTAGGGAATTAGTATTCGGCCGCAATTATCACAATAGGCCATTTTAATTTTTGCAGTTTCAACTTTTGTTATTGGTAAACTCCGATGGCAGCCGCTGCAATAATCATTATTTAATTTTGCTATTGGCTTATCAAAATTACGTTTAAGTTCATTATAAGTATGCAGCAATTCTTTATCTATTAGCTGTGAACAAGCTATAATTTCCTGTTCGGTATCTAATATGCTTTTATCTAGTAAAGCCTTATCAATCGCAATATTTTGCTGTTTCTCTTCGCGCTGACGTTTTTTTTCGCTAAGTTGTTCATTTAATTTTGCTATCTCCTTAGCTAGTTTGTCACATTGATCCATATGATCCAATAATTCATCTTCCTTTAAAGCAATTGTAGCTTTTAGGCAATCATATTTACCTCTTAGTTGCTCTATTTCCTTTACGTTTTTTATCCCACTAACATAAAGCTGGTTTTCGATTTTTTTTAATTGCTTGCTAACCCCTTCAATAGAGGTTTCAATTTCAAAT
>JGI24707J26582_10002215_pt1 | contig 14831 bp, 11 predicted proteins | sample BioPla1DNA1_FD_26582 | JGI IMG/M metagenome (IMG submission 26582) | reverse complement strand
TATAATTTTGTAGCGCCCTCGTGGTGAAATTGGTAAACGCGGTGGACTCAAAATCCACTGGTAGCGATACCTTGCCGGTTCGAGTCCGGCCGAGGGCACCAATTAAGATGAACAGACACTGATACACAAAATCGGTGTCTTTTTTGTATCATTAAGCGTTCTTATGCCCTTTTTCTGTAATTTTGCTTGTATCACTACGTGAAATTATTGTATCAATATTGTTCTTCAACCTAGAGGACAGAAAAAAATAATTAGATTGTTGACAGGACTTGAACTCAAAAAATAGTTAAATATTACGTTTTTTAGCCATATTTTTAGTTATTTTGTTTTTCGAGAGTCTTTCAAATGCTTAAAAAATGGATATTTCAAGTCCTGTCAACGCAGTACCTATCTAGTAAAGGCTCAATTGAAGTCCTCTTTTGTAGGAATTGTGGTAAAAATTACTGATAAGTTTTTGTAATGTTAAGTGAATCAATTGTGGTAAAATCAAAATAGTATGTTCGATGCAACTTATATCATCTTAATAGTATTTCTTGTTTTCTTATTTGGAGGGCTTTTTGTCTTTATAATCGCGTGGGAATCTAAGAGAAAAGAGGTCTTTCAAAAAATAGAGTCAAGTTGGAGAAGTTTTGTTAAAGGTGAATCAGAAATATATATCGATAAGTTTTATGAGATAAGACAACTAACTTTAAAAGCTTATACATCCAATAATGCTTCTAACTATGAGTGCGAAGGTGTCTTTGCGATTATAGATAATAGTGCAAATCAATTTTATATTAATGAATCAAAGAAAATATTTAATTCCATCAATCGTCAATTAAAAGGCAGGGGCAACAAAGAACTTTTTGAAGCAATAGAATCTGGACACGAAATTTTAATAAAGGCATATGCTTATCGATTTGTTTTAGAAGAAAAAAGACAAGACTTATTAAATGATTTAACAAAGGAATATGTCAAAAAAGGATTTGCTCAGTATGGTCGAAAAACAATTAGTGTATTCAAAAAAATAAATTATAATTTATCTATGAAGCTATTCGCAGATTCTAGAGTGAAATATATAAGCCTCGATGATTACATTAAAATCACTGATTCTTTTTCTATTCAAGACGACTATAACGAAAACGCTAACTATTACATGACTGAGAGCTTTGGAATAATTGCAAAGTTTAAAACCGTTGCCGTTAATTTTGGAATGGATTTTGAAGATAGATTTGATTATTTTATTGTTGCTCTAAGAGATGGAAAGACCGAATATGATGCAATCAATAAAAGAATTGCTAAATACGAAAAACTTATTGAAAAGAATCCAAATGATAACAAATCGAAAAATGCTTTAAGAAAATATAAAAAAGCTATTAAAGACATTCCTGAATACAAACCATATTCTCCTGTAGGAAGTGGCGATTCATTTGATGAATCATTGATTGACGTTGAGTACGAAGGGAATAAAGAGTTAGCAAAAGATTATGTTGTCTTAGATGTTGAGACAAATGGATTGAGTAAAAAGAATGATGATTTGCTTTCAATATCTATATATGACCCTTTAAAGAAAGTCTGTTACAACAGATTTCTCCCTTTGGATATGCAACCATCTGTTGCTACCTCACACATTAATGGTATAAAAGATTCAGATTTAAAAGATAGGTTACACATTAACCAAGCAGAAGCTGACAAGATAATTGAGTTTTTTAACTTAAAGAATAGAACCCTATTAGTTTATGGACCTGATGATTTTGACTCTTTGTTCGTCCAAAATTATTTCCAAAGACAAGGATTGACCGGTTTTGAAGATTTGAGATTTGAAAACATCAAAAGACATATCCCATCAGGAGCATTCGATCTTGCTGGAAGCGCCAGTAAAGATAATATGTGTAAACTATTTGGAATAGATGTTGTTGAGGAAGTCCACTCAGGATTAAATGACTGTCTGCTTGAATGGAAGTTATTTGAAAAATTTATAGAGTATAAACCTATTAGGATTGGTAATAAATTCTATAAGTTTAATAAAAATTATGTTGTTCCAGTAACTGTGCTAATTCAAAATCCCAAAATCTATCAATATACTGATATTCCCATTAGATATGTACTAGGAGATATTAACCGTGTTTTTCACTATGATATTTCCGAAAAAACACTTAACAAGATTAAAAGATTTGATACCAACATAACTGGTATTTCTCTAGAAAATATTATTTATGCTAGTTTAGGTGCCATTGAACAGAATAATTCATCGTTCTTAATTAAAAATAAAATGCAATTAGAAAAAATAGCTACCATAGAAAGAAATATCAACGAAATTCCAATCACTATAGGAGAAGATGGCCTCGTTGAAGCAGTAAATGAAAAAGACAAAGAGTTTATTGAAGAAGTAAACGATGTCGCTTTAGCAATTAAGAATGAATTAAAGTCAACCTTTGAGTTTATAAAGAACAATGTTTTTGTTAATGAAGAAATACTAAGCCAAGAGTTGGTTCTCTCTGAAAATGACAAGGTTTTAGCACTATGTGATTTATCGAGTAAATCAGCAATAATGGAAATTAAAACAGTGTCGCCTTCAGTTAATAATATTGGCTATCTTGATCCAAAAATTACGTATCAGCTTTACTATCAAGCAAAGAAACGTTCCGCATATTATTTGCACATTTTTATTGGCGGTGGTTATGAAAGGTTGGACAAAACACAAGCACCACGTTATTGCAGTATTGATATTTCAAAGATAGAGCTAAACGAATACACAAAAGAAGATTATGAAAAGATGCTTTGCAAATTGACTATGCAAGAAGAAATAATTTTGGAATTTATTAAGAATAATCCAAATTGCCAATATAAAGACTTAGAACAAGCTTTTCCAAATTATTCAAGGCGAATGCTGGAAGAAAGAGTAAAGAGTTTAGAAAGAAAAAAACACATTATCAGAGTGGGGAACAAAAGGGTTTATCACTGGGAAATATGCGAGTAGAAGAAAAGAGGATTACTCCTCTTTTTCTATGATTGTTTCAATTTCTTTTCCGAGTTTTTTAATGATTCCGCAAACTAAGGCGTTGCCCATCATGAAGTAACGTCTTTTTTCAGGCATTCCTGAATTTGTCCAGTTATCAGGGAATTGATTAATCCTTTCGCATTCAACAGGAGTAAGGATTCTAAGCTTATTTTCTTTAGGGTCCATAATGATGTGAGTACTCCTATTGGTCGTTCCTTCTGAAGTCAGCATAGTTCTAGCTGGAAGCGACAACTCATCATATGGGCTCATCGAGCCTTCGGAATACAAATATTCAAAACCGTTTTTGTCTTTTCTAGGGATTTTCTTTGAACCACGAAGATATTCATACTTTTTGCGTTGTGATTCACTTAAGAAGTAGTGGGCATCAACGCCATCTTTTTCAACTATTTTGCTTAAGGTCATTGGCTTAACTAAAACTGGTTTTGTTTTTACTGTATACACTTTATCGCCAATCATGTAACCCGCATTTTCAAATGCAGCGTGGAATTTATCGGAAACAACAACTAAATCCTTATACCCTTTTTTGAAGTCATAATCTTTAATCGATTTTTCCGCAAATTCTTCAATTGGGAATTCTTTTGCAAAAATGCCTTTTGAAGAAATCTTAGCCGCTTATTTTGGTGGAAAACCACAATGGTCAGGAAATAAACTATATAAAATAGGCGATAAGAGAATGTAGCCCCCTCGTCGGAATGTAGGAAACACACCTGCACACCGCACCCCCACATCCAAAATACGTGGAGCCATTTTTTTGTTGCTTTTGGAACGATTTCAAAATGCACCCCCTTACCGCGCGTGAGAGAAATTCGCCGAGAGGGAAAATAAGAGTCTTCAGTTTGACCCTTAAATGAATTTAAGTTCATAAGTAAAATCACCTTAAGAGTCGAACAGGAACGACACTCCCCATCCAAGATGATACCCAAGTGGTGAACGAAACGACAGATAGGAGATTACGTAACTGAAATTCGCTCCCCACGCTCTAAAGATGACTCCAAATCCCTTTATCGTGGTTCGCTTAACCGGAATACAACATCCAGTTACTGAACCAATTCTTCTTAAACTGGATTTATCTTGTTTATGTGGTATTTGTTTTGTTAGATACATAGTATCTAAAGGAGAACAAAAATGAGTGAGAAGATTACCCTAACCGAAGTTAGAAAAGACGGAACCAAAGTCGAATCCATCAGTATCAGTCGAGAAGACTTAAACATCGGAGTGAAAGCCTTAAGTGAACTACGCCGCAACAACATGGGATTGGTAACCTACGGCCAAATCAAGAAACTTGAAGACTACATCAAAAGAACTGGAAAAATGGTTGCTTCTGCTCAATTTTTTCAATCCTTCCATCTTACTTTCTCTGATAACCGTGATTCTATTGACCTATAAATACGTTTTATCTTCTTTCCTTTGAAAAACAATATGTTATAGTGTAATATAAACTTTACAGTGCGCTTTTGTTAGGGATTTAAACCCCGACTCACTTCAATCGCACTTGCTATAAAGGAATAGATATGATCATTCAAGTCGGTAATTTAGCTTACTTTATTGCTCTATTAATTACGATCTTAATCGTCGTAGGATCTTACTATTTATTAAAGAATAAATCCAAACGTTTTCAATATAATTATTTGCTCATCTGGTGTTTTATTGGTTTTGCCTTACACTTTGCTAAGCAATTAGTGTATCAAGACATTTCTCAACTTTCAAAATCTACGGCGGAAAACATTTGTGCGGTTTCAACCCTTGTTTTCCCATTCATTATGCTTATTAAACGGAAAAGTGTGTTACATGATTTTATGTTCTTTATCGGCCTCATTGGTGGACTTGCAGGTGTGCTATATCCGACAGAAGCGCTTGGTAAGGATGTCTTAACATTTGAAACCATACGATTCTATTTTTGTCACATTTCCTTATTTGCTGTACCACTTTTACTAGCTTTACTGAATTTAAGAAGACCTGATCTCAAAAAATGGTGGCTCATTCCCTTATGTTTCTTGGGGTATCAAGTGATTATTCTTTTTAATACGGCCTTGCTTACATTTACTGGTATGGTCACAAGAGAGGGTTATACCCCATTTGAATTATTTATGTCGCGGAAATACTTAAATAACTCATTCACATTTGGTCCAACTGACGACATGGGCGCTGTGGGTGCATTTATTGGCAATCTCACACTTCCATTTATGAAGAAAGACATCTTTAATATTAATAACGGGGAATTAACCTATTGGCCTGTTATATGGTTACTTATTCCTTCTTATATCTTATTCGTGCCCCTATATACCCTATTTACAATTCCCTTCACAATTCNTACGCGCATTAAGGCACGAAACGTTAAGCAATTCATTGTTGAAGCAGAAGACTAATTGATTGATAAGCCACGCTAATGCGTGGTTTTCTTCTATAAACAGAAGCCGTATAATCGAGAAAGAGTTTGTAAATATATGAAAATTAGTGTTATTGGTTATGCAGGCAGTGGGAAATCAAGTTTTGCAACTAANCTTGGTATTCATTACAATATTGAGACGACTTATTTAGATAANTTACATTTTGAACCTGGTTGGGTAGAACGCGACAAAGAAACACGTAATACAATGATTAAGACGATATTANAAAATGATAAGTGGATTATTGATGGCAGTTATACGTCTGCAGTTATAGAACGTTTTGAACAGGCAGATCAGACCTTCTTTTTTAACTTCAATCGCCTTAAGTGTCTTTATGGGGCGCTTGTAAGAAGAATTAAGTATCGCAATAAGCCTAGAAGAAGTATGACAGAAGGCAATAAAGAAAAATTTGATTTTAAGTTTATGATGTGGATTCTTTTCGACGGGCNAACGAAAAAGAAACGTGAGTTTTATCGCAACCTTGTAAAGTTATATAGTGATAAGGTCATTGTTTTTAAAAATAGACGACAAGTCAATTGCTATCTTAAATCACTAGGGATTAACGATTTTAAAGTCAAATCGTGAGTATAATGCTATGATTTAACAATTAGGAAAATGTATGAAGAAACAAACACGGATTGAAAAATATTTGGGTAAATTAACATCCTTAAAAGGCAAAACCTATATTGTCACAGGGGCGAATAGTGGGCTTGGTTATAGTGCAACTAAGCATCTTTTAAGCCTCGGGGCGCATGTTGTCATGGCGTGCCGTAACCTTAACAAGGCGTCTTTAGCAAAAGACAGTTTAATAAAACTATATCCTAATGGAAAACTTAGTCTATTTGCTTATGATCAGGCTGATTTTGAGTCGATTGAAACATTTGCTTTGGCGATTAAAGAAAACGTGGCAGTACTTGACGGAATTGTTCTTAATGCTGGCCTCTATCACCCTAAAAAAGGTCTTAAAACAAAGCAAGGGTTACCACTGACAATGGGCACGAACTATATGGGAGTTTACTATCTTCTTAAAGCACTAGAGCGACACGCTATTTTTAAGAAGAATCCTCATATGCGCATCATTTTTGTCGGTTCTCTCTCCTGGCATCATGTGAAGGTTAAGAAAATTAAAGAACAGCTCTCCATTGAAAAGGGAAACTTAACTGACCAATACGCACGTTCAAAAACGGCAATTGGTAAACTCGCCTACTTTTTATCACGTCACATTGAGAATGACTATTTATTTTTGAATTCGAGTATAAAGGTTCTGATCATGCATCCAGGTGTAACAGGGACGAATATTGTCGGTGCCGCGAATAGTTCAATGCCGAAATGGATTGCTCGTATTGCCCCTACATTTCTTAATATCTTNACGCATACACCGGATGTCGCAGCGCTAGGGATTATTAAACTTCTTGCCACTACAGAAGTAGATGAAAATAAGTTAGTCGCACCCCGTGGCTTATTCCAAATCAGTGGTTATCCGCGACTTAAACATTATCCTTATAACCTAAGAAAAGATGGACCTACTTTGCTTAAGACAAGTGAAGAAGTAATCGCCACAATAGAACACAAAAAATAAAATTTATATTTGTATGTATATTGATTTTATTGTGCTACACTCTACTAGGCTTTAGAAAGATGAGTAAGAAATAAGCCAAAAAGTTACATAACGCCTGTCATCAAANTGACAGTATGAACATATATATAGAAGATTCTCTATTCCATGAATTCAGGTGCGCTGTTTAGCTTTATTCCATTTAATGGATTCATCGCATGAATTTATGATTCATAGAAAAGAGAAAAAATGACATTTGCAAGTTTAGACATTATTAAGCCTATTTTAGACGCGATTGATGAAGAAGGATTTATTAACCCGTCAGAAATTCAAAAAGAAGCGTTACCAATTATTCTAAGTGGACGTGACCTTTTAGCNAGCGCCCAAACAGGCACCGGGAAAACCGCTGCTTTTGCGTTACCGATTATACAAGCCTTACATTTAAGTAAGGAAGAAAACACAAGAGGACCACTTAAGGCCCTCATTTTAGCGCCTACGCGTGAACTTGCTGAGCAAATTAAAAGTAGTTTTAAGATTTTCGCAAGTAAGACAAATATTAAAGTTGGAGCCATCTACGGAGGGGCCTCACAAAAAGCCCAANAAGGGATGCTTAATAAGGGTATTGATGTTCTTGTAGCGACCCCGGGCAGGCTCATCGATTTAATGAACCAAAAGATTGTTAAGTTAAATGAAGTACAATACTTCGTGCTCGATGAAGCGGATACCTTACTCGATATGGGCTTCATTAAAGATGTAAAGTTCATTAAAGGTTTCATTCCGAAAACAAGACAAACATTAATGTTCTCTGCGACCATTTCTAAAGAAGTGTCTGCATTAGCAAGTGAACTCTTAAATGATCCCCTTCAATTAGAACTCGCACCACCTAACATGATGTTAGAAAAAATTAATCATTCTGTCTTCTATGTTCAAAAGAAAGACAAAAAAGAAGCTTTACTGGATTTACTCACTAGTCCAGAACTTGAAAGTGTGCTCGTCTTTACACGCACCAAACATGGGGCGAATAAACTCGTCACCTTCCTACAAGAATATGGTTTAAAAGCAGACGCCATTCATGGNAATAAATCGCAAGCCAAGCGTCAACAAGCGCTAGATGACTTTAAGGCCAAAAAACTACGCGTACTCGTCGCTACTGATATTGCAGCCCGCGGCATTGATATCAATGAATTAAGTCATGTCATTAACTTTGACCTCCCAGATAGTCCTGAAACGTATATTCATCGGATTGGTCGTACGGGTCGCAAGGGTTTAAAGGGCGAAGCATATAGCTTCTGTAGCAATGAAGAAAGAGGTCTATTAAAGGCTGTTGAAAAGCACACAGGTCTTAGCTTACAAGAAAAGACACTTGTGCCAGTTACGGAAGACTCTAAATTCCGTAAAGTGGTCGATATTATCTTAGAAGAAGAAAAAGCAAAGAAACAGGAAAAAGACGCTATGAGCACAAAAGAAAAGAAACTTATCTCTACTAGCCCACGTGACTTCGGCAAACATAAAGAAGAAAGTCATAGCAAAAAAAGATCGTACCAAAATAAGGCAAGCGAAGCTTTTATTGAAATTGAAGAAGAAGAAAAGAAGAGTAGAAGTGATTCTTATAAGAAAAATAAGAAAACCTATGGTCCTACTCGCTTAGCAAGAAAAACTAATGTAGAAGAAGCTGGAACATTCGAAGTAGATAAGAAAGACACACGCAAATCTTTTAAGTCAGGTAGAAAGTCTAATAGTGATACATCCTATTCCCTTAGAGAAGAAAGAAATAACGATCGCAATGATTATCGTGGAACCTCTAAAGGAAGTTATGGAAAAAAAGCCTATCAAGGCAAAGAAACATCACGCGGTGAATATCAAGGTCGTTCTCAAAGACCTTCACNTCGTCAAGATGATAGAAGTACCTCTAGAGATACAGAAGCTGCAAGAAGTGAAAACTTCCGTGCGTTGACCGATCGTCCACAAAGAAAGACACGTGCTTATGATGATAGATNAGGACGTCGCGATGATCGCCCAAGCCGCGCCTCATGGAATAAGGATAACAAGAGCCGCGATGTTGAATTCACTGGTCGTCCAAAGTCACCTAACCGGCCAAAGAAAAGTAGAAGTGAAAAGGGTTTCGTTGATGTTGGTGAAAAAGAATTATATGGCAAAAAGAGTGCTAAGGCTCCTTACAAGGGTAAGCGCACTTATAAATCAGATAAACCAAAAANAAGTTATCGTTAATTAAAAAGTAGATCGTAGTGATCTATTTTTTTAAATCGTTTTGGGAATTAATAACGGCTTGTTTTTTATAGCTGCTATGTAAGTGGACACGTAAGTGCGGTTGAAGTAAGAAGAACGAATCGATGATGCCTAGAATATAGAAGAGTGGCGAGAAGAGTAACATCGCGATTGTTGGCCATAAATACATACGCTTATGATAGCGACAGGCGATAAAGCGTACGACCGTGGTAAAGCCTTCTAGAACATAAAAGACGTAACTAATGGCAAAGATATTGAACCCAATAATGAGAAAGACTTTCCAAACGCCAAGTGCAGATGCAAAGAAGAAGGCACCGATTGCAGTAGCAACAATAAGTGGGAGGAACACGATCGACCAAAGACGTGGGATGAACATATGAATTCCCGAGAAGGTGTGACCATATTCTAGTTTAAAGACGCGTTTAGCAAGTGCATGTGTTGTTGCATGTGTAAGAACAGCTTCAACAACACCGGTCACAATGATGATTGCGGGCACAATTGCTTCTGCATAAGTTAAGGCAAATGTCTTAAATGTTTCAGAAAAGTTCATAAAACTTAAGAGTTCAAGAATTTCTTCAGTAATAGCTTTGACTTCGAAGCTAAATGGTTCACCTGTAATGTGACTAGAGAAAACAAAGAGAATAAGATAATTGGCAATGATATCTGNAAGGATAATGAGTAATAAACGCAGTTGGTGTTTCATGTGCCGTTCAGCGATATAACCGTGCAAAATACCAACAAGGGCAGTAACAGTTAGAACGACAAAGCCTTGCATCTTCGCGTCAAATAGTTCACCCGCGAATGGTTTTAAGATGAAGGGCGAGAAGGCCACAATTAAACCAAGCGGAATGGAGGCAATCGCGTCNTCATACTTAATTGTAAAAATGGCGATTGGCACAGGAATTAAAAATAAAAAGAAGTGGGCCGTACCTGTCACCACTAAGAGGAGATACGCTAGGAGTGTAGCAAGAGACACAACCACCGTATCGATAACTAAGGATTTCTTTGTTAACTTTGTCATAATTGCACCTAATTGATTTAAAACATAACGCGCTCTATGCCTATGTCAACGTGATTATAGCATAAACTATAATATAAAAAAGACTATTCGAGAATTATTTCACCAAAAAAACTTTTTTCGCGATAGTCGCGATTACAGGACCATTTATTTTAATAAAATAAAAAGCACCCGATATCCTAGTTTTTTTTTGGTGATTTAATGATTACAATGACCATATGCAAGGCCGTATGAAGAAGGAAGTCAACTTAAACATTAAGCGACGCGGCATCCTCAGTCGCATTTTTTCCCGGGCCACTTTGTTCTCGCTTCTTTTCCCTGCTCAAATTGTGCTTGTGATTCTTTTTGCAGTTGAATTTGCCCACTATTATCAGGTCTATTACTGGCTTGATGTCATCTTTAGGCTAGCTGCTCTCATTGTTATGCTTTTTAAGAAAAGTGAGACACCCTACAAAGTTACTTGGCTCATTATCATTACCCTATTCTCCATTTTAGGTGCTGCAATTTATCTTCTTATTAGTCTTGATTCCTTCCCTTATCGGATGAGAAGAAGAATTAAAAGACAAGAATATGACATTTCAAATCTGCAAGCCTTTAATCCCCAAAATATAAAAGACCTTGATAAGGTCGATAGTCGCTATACCGGTGTCGCAAATTATATTTCCTATAGTGGCGCTGCTCCGACTTTCAAAAATAATCCCCTCACTTACTATGAGTCAGGCGAAGCGAGCCTCCACGATTTCCTTAATGATTTAAAGAAAGCTAAAAAGTTCATCTTCCTAGAATTATTTATTGTTAAGCAAGGCACATTTCTCCAAGAAATCCTTGCTGTTTTACGAGAAAAGGCAAAGGAAGGCGTCAAAGTTAAATTCTTATATGACGGTTTTAATGCGATGCTTTCCCTTCCCTTTTCCTATCCAAAGCGTCTAGCCAAAGTCGGTATCGAAACACGTGTATTTCTCCCGCAAAAAACTCCTTTTTTTCATCGTGAAAGTTATCGTAGTCACCGCAAGTCCGTTATTATTGATGGACGAATTGCTTATGTCGGTGGCGTAAACATTGGTGATGAGTACGTAAATCGTATTAGATGCTTCGGCTACTGGAAGGATGCGATGCTTCGTGTTGAAGGCGATAGTGTGAATAGCATTACACTCACTTTCCTAGGCATGTGGGATCATAAGGCTAAGAATCCCCTCGACAAGAAGAACTACCTAGTAAAGACAAGGAAAGATCGGCACACAAAAAACTTTGTTATCCCTTACTCTGATAGTCCCTTTGATGATGAGCGCATGGGCTTTAATGTTTATCTAGAGATTATCAATAAGGCTGTTGATTATGTGTATATTTCTTCCCCCTATCTTGTCTTAGATAGTGAATTTATCAAAGCCTTGCGTTATGCCTCTAAACGAGGCGTGGACGTGAGAATTTTGGTCCCCTCAATACCCAAGAAAATCCCTAATTACGTCGCTAAGAGTTACTATAAGACGTTTGTGACAGCAGGCATTAAAATATACGAATACCTTCCTGGATTTAATCACTCTAAAATATTTGTAAGTGATGATGTCGTATTTAGTGTCGGCTCCATTAATCTAGACTATCGAAGTTTCTATTTAAGTTACGAAAATGCAATCTTCGCCTATGATAAAACGGTTGCACCTCTTATTAGAGCGGACTTAATGAAGGCTTATAAGGTTAGTAAACTCATTAGCACTCAAGAGTTAAAATATCTTAAGAAACATCACATATTCTTAGGCTATCTCTTCCGTTTCTTTGCCCCCTTATTTTAAAAGGAGAAAGATATGACAAATTTAAATAGTTATACAAAAATTTACACGATTACGACGAATTANTTAGATCGCTTTGATACCCTTTCACCGAAAGGTATTCTTGATCTATTTCAAGATATCGCNTCACGTCACGCGGCGATGCTTAATGCAGACTATAGTGACATGATGAAATTGGGGCTGATGTGGGTAATCGCAAGAAACCATATTAAAATCGTCAAAGACATGCCCTATGGGGNAGATGTAATCGTAGAGACATGGCCCTTAAAGCCATCACGCTTTTATTACGACCGAATGTATCTTATAAAGACCTTAGGTGGCGACACCCTTGTTAAGGGTCGCTCGAGATGGATTTTAATGAACCATCAAACACGGAGAATGGAAAGTTCACTTCGCTATACTTATCCGCTGGATGACTATCTTAATGTTGATTTATTTGATGATGATTATCCAATTATTGCCAAATTACAAAGAGACAAACCTAGTTTTACGCATCAAGTTTTGTTAAGTGAACTTGATCACAATATGCACTTCAATAACTCAAGATATGCAGAAGTGGTGTATAATATTCTCGGGCAGAAAGAAAAAAGCGCTATTGAAGATATGTATCTTTACTACCACTCAGAAGTAAAGTTAGATGACGTGATCGTGCTTCAAGCAAATGTTATAGGGAACTATACTTACATTAGCGGTTATGTCGGGGAGACGCTTGTCTTTNCTAGCCTTGTTATCTTGAGGTAAAATTATGATTAAAAAAATCGTAGTCGCAGGTGGTTGTTTTTGGGGTGTCGAACATTTCTTTTCAATGATGGACGGCGTGCTTGATGTTGTCAGTGGCTACGCTAATTCAAACGTCAAAAATCCATGTTATCTAGAAGTTAAGAAACAGTTAACAACAGCGGTAGAAGCTGTAGAAATTAAGTATGACGATAGTGTGCTATCGTTACAAACAATTTTTGATCATTTGTTCAAAATCATTGATGTGACCGCGATTGATCACCAAGGTGGGGACTATGGTCACCAGTATCGAAGTGGTATTTATTATACCCAGGAAGAAGAAAAACTACTCGCTGAGAGTATGATAAGTACTCTCCAAAAAGCGTACGAAGAAAAAATCGCAGTCGAAGTCTTGTCTCTAACAAACTTTTATTTAGCAGAAGATTATCACCAAGATTACTTAATGAAGAATCCTGATGGATACTGCCATATTAATTTNCATAAACTTGATGATAGGCATAAGAAAATTGATAAAGAGACACTATATAAAGAGGTCCTAACTGAACTTGAAGGTTTACTTGATCATGATTTATATGAAGTCAGTATCCTTGCAAATATCTCAGCCTTACTAAAAAATAAGTTTCCTTACTACTCGTGGGTAGGGTTTTATCTAAGCAATGATGAGTACTTATACTTAGGTCCCTTTCAAGGAAAAGTGGCCTGTGAGAGGATTACTTTCGGTAAGGGTGTATGTGGTACTTCGTTTAGTAAGAAGGAAACAGTCATTGTCGATGACGTCCATACCTTTGTTGGACATATTGCCTGTGACTCAGGCAGTAATAGTGAAATAGTAGTTCCTTTACTTAACAAAGATAACAAAGTCATTGGTGTTTTAGATGTTGATTCATATCGATTTGGAGCATTTAATCAAATTGATAAATGGTATTTAGAAGAACTTGTAAAAAAGCTGAAAGATTACCTAAAGTAAAATAGTCACTTTTCTTCTTTTATAACGTTGCTATTTATTTACTTTTTAACTAAAAATGGGTATCATAATCCCATGCGCTTGTAGCTCAGTTGGATAGAGTACAACCCTCCGAAGGTTGGGGTCGCACGTTCGAATCGTGTCAAGCGCGCCATAACATGCATCCGTGATGAAACTGGTAGACGCGTTGGACTCAAAATCCAATAGTAGCGATACTGTGTCGGTTCGAGTCCGACCGGAGGCACCAAGTTGAATGAATAGGTTTGATACAATCGTATCAGGCCTTTTTTTGTTTGGCAGATAAGGTGTTTTTTCCTTTATGCCAGAAAAGTATAACTGGAACAAACACTAAGAGGAGAGTCAGCTTTAATAAAATGATTAAAGATGCGCTAGATGGAAAGATAAACTTAATTATCACTAAATCAATATCAAGATTTGCCCGCAACACATTAGATACTATTTCATATGTTAGAAAGCTAAAAGAAAAAGGTGTCGAGGTTTTCTTTGAAAAGGAAAATTTGTGGACACTTGATTCTAAAAGTGAACTAATACTTACAATAATGGCATCAATCGCACAAGAAGAATCAAGATCAATTAGTCAGAACGTTCAATGGGGGAAGCGTGTGGCATTTCAATCAGGTAAAGTATCATTTGCGTATAGTAATTTTCTGGGATATAAAAAAGTAGATGACAAAATAGTTGTTGTTGAAAAAGAAGCAGAAATAGTTGAAAAAATATATAGTGATTTTTTAGTTAAAGGTAAAATACCTACTGGTATAGCAAAAGAACTAAAGTGTCTTGAAATTAAAACACCATCTGGTAAGAATAATAATTGGACCACAAATAATATTATTTCAATTTTAACTAATGAAAAATACAAGGGTGATGCCTTACTTCAAAAGACATTTACTGAGAACTACTTAGATCAAACCATAGTAAAAAATACAGGACAAGTTCCACAGTATTATGTGGAAAATAGTCATCCAGCAATCATAGAACGTGATATGTGGGAACTCGTACAAGTTGAAATGAAAAGAAGAGATAATCTTGGCGCTAAGTATTCTGCCGCAGATATCTTCTCATCAAAGCTGGTATGTTCAGATTGTGGTGGTTTCTATGGGAAAAAGAAATGGCACT